>Ga0123342_1010704_pt1 | contig 10364 bp, 3 predicted proteins | sample Turbeawhitnodule_FD_89960 | JGI IMG/M metagenome (GOLD analysis project Ga0123342, IMG submission 89960) | Root nodule microbial communities of legume samples collected from Mexico - Turtle bean Mexico white nodule | ecosystem: Host-associated > Plants > Roots > Nodule | place: Mexico: Nepantla... | reverse complement strand
CTATTTTAAAAGTTCAAGATGAATTATAACTTCCTTTTCAACATATGTTTCACAAATATAATCAGGAAATTAAAAATCCAAAGAAAAATTAATGATAAACTCTTCCTACTTCTTAATCATATTTAAAACTTAAAATTCTATGAATATTCCAACAATAATTGTTTTTCCATAATTTTGTAAATGAAAACTACATAAGGCTAATGATTCCTAGACTTTTATGTTATTTACAATAAAATGTATATAATTTATATATTATAAGTTGGTTATAATATAAAATTGAGTTGTTGTATAAATTTAGAAATGTTTTTTTAAATATTTCTTCGCTATATCGTCTTTATCTCAAAAGTATCTTTATTCTTTTTATTACATAATGGTTGGTTATTATGCCCTTTTGGAAGACAAAGTTAGAATATTAAAGAAAAAATAATTTGGACATAGATAGTTCTCAATATGAGTGGTTTGAAAGTACCTTTCTTTTTAAAATTCTAAGAGATATAACTTTATTAGTCATTCTTTACTTTTCTTATAATAAATAAAAATTAACTATTTTTGAAATACATGGAATGAGATGCAACGTTATGTAAAATAACACTGACTTACAAGTTTTAAAGTAAACTAAAAGAAAGGTAAATTTATGTTATGAATAATTTTAGAGTTGTAGCAAATGGTGATGATGAAAAAACATGTTGATAATTAAACTCTGCTCTCTAATTGAAATTATTGTTTAATTTACATTATTCTTAACAATCTCTTGAACACATAATTCAAAAAGTAAAATATTAAAAATCTTATGAGTAAACACATGTAGATAAGCAAGGTACTAAATGAATTAGTGAATACATGTTTCATTAATTTGGTTGGTACATGTTGGTCAATTTGTTCCATTTTGAATGATTGAATGAATTATAAATATATCAATTAATAAAGAATTCATTGATGAAAGCGTTTGAGACTCAACCTGTTCTTTTCTTTATTGTTTTTCATCGTCTATTTTATTTCTTCTGCTAAACATCCTTAAATCTCCTTTAATCTTTATAGTTATTTCTAATTTTTATTTCTTGTGGATGAATTACAACTGATTAACTGAATCTACTATTGGGGTTAAATGACCAAAATTTTACTATCATCTTTTCGGTGGTAGATGGTCTAACACTACGTTAGATGGTTTATACTGAATCTATTTTTGTTTAATTTGATTGTGAAACGACAACGATCAATTACACACTAATTTTTTTATACGAAACTAATGTTCAATATGTTTTAGACTTATATATTACTAGGATCTTTGTATCACTGTTCTTTTTTATGAGATTATATTATATTTCTAAATTTTAATACTTTATTTTTATTTGGTTTGTATTTGTAAAAATTTACTATTTTTTTAAAAATTTAATAATTCAATTTTATATAAGATTTTCATTGTTTTGTTGATTTTATTGGGATCCTTATTATATTTGTTATTGAAAAAGAATTGTGTCACACATGAGATAAACTAAAGAACATCACTTAAGGATAAATAATAAAGATGGAAGATCACCATTTCTTGACCAATATATAAGAAATGGCAGGAATGTTGCCACTTGAGGTATTACTCACTCAAGATAAGAACACTCCAAGAAAAAAGAATTTCTAATTCTTATTAGCTTATATGAACTCTTCTTATATAGAAAGTGTAATGGGAAGGGATTCACCAAATACTTCCCTTCCCCATCCTTATATCAAAACAAAGTATATAATAGACTAACATTAGATATATAATTAGCTCATTCATGCTACAATAACAACAAAAGGAATACACCTTTATTTTTATTTTTAGGATCAAATCATATATAATGTTAAGTTGGAGTGATCTTTATTTTTCTCTTTTGTGGATGAGTTAAATGCATTTCTATCTTTGGGAGACATTTTCAATTCAATTATTGTAGTTCATATTACTAAGATAAAATATATAAGGTTGGAAGTGGACATGAAATTTCACGCTCATGTTGTGTAGAAGTTGTTATCCTTTGGTTGACTTCAAACTCGATGAACTATCATGCATAAAATATAACACATCAACCTACTTAGAATAAGAAGATTCATGTTTAGTAGATCTTGTACATTTATTAGCACACTTTTTTGTAAACATTTTGTTTTGACCTTGTCCAAAGACATACATAGTGATGTTAGATTCGGGGTATGCAATTTCATGCAATTTACTTTTTTTTGTTACCTTGCTTCAAGATAACACTAAATTCCCATTAAATAGATAACTATTTGAAAGAAAAACTTAGTCTTTTCCAAACTACATGCATAAGAGAGTGATATGCTCTTCATATCATATCTAGTTAATTCACATGCACAAGAAATACCATTGATATATCTCAGTGAGCAAACATAATGATCATGGTTGGTCGTAACATACTTATAATAATTTTCAATGCATATTTTGAGATAAAACTCCACAATCTTTTGTACAATATGTTAAAAGTATGACTCATAACATGATGACTTTTCTAAAATGAAAATTTAAGTTCATTATATTACAACATTTTCATATTGTTTATTACATCCTAACAATTCCTTAACTCTCCACACTACTTTGAAGCAACATATTTAGGTTTAATGGACAAGTTCAACCCTAAATATTACAATCAAAAGTAACTATAGAAAAATCATAATGAGTAATAAATGCAATTAAATAAATAAATATGATATACATTAACATACTTGTTATTTGTTGTGTTCCCCAAGCATCACCTTATCTCTTTGTGCAAAATTAACCATGCATCATTCACACAAAAAGATAGTCAATGTTGAACAAATAATTTTAAAGTTAAGAGTGATCTTCAAAAACATCAACACTTGAAAACTCCATAATACTTCCCAAAACTCCATCACTTGTCCCATGTGTCTCTAGGATGCACAAATATTTTAGAATTTGCTTTGACATTTTTTTATTACGACATAGAGGATTGCATGCCTCAGGAAACACAATTCTACTTGCATTCATCGATGTTACATCTCTATAAGAATGAATTAACTCAAAAAAAGAGTCATCTAAATCTTTCAAGAGTCCACACAAAGTTGTTTCCATATTCAAATCCCAATATTATAGATGCCACAAAGTGCAACATTCCAACATCAACAATCTCAAGTTAAGGAAACTTATTTATGTTAGTTTTGTATGCATTATATATCAACAATACTACATGAAAGACATTAAATAATTTCACTAAATCAAGATGTGTCTAAAAAGTATATATCACAACTCCTAAGTTGTTATTCAATCTATGTCAGAGGACGTTGGTTCATTGTTCGATATGCATACCTTGCATTGTACACTTTCTTTACATTTATCACATTTTTTTTTCATTATGATCCTTCAATATTAGTAGAATGTTTATAGTCTTCATTATGTTCTTTATTATATTAATAAGCATTCTTATTATATTTTAACCGCCTAATATATGCATGACCTAGTAATAATATATCTTTCAAGTCGTGATTATGATTTCCACAAGTTAACTAATAACCCACCCTTCATCATCATTTAATAATTTTCCTCGTCTCACATTTTCTAGTTCTAGTAATAACTTCCTTTAAATCCTTCTTGCATTACCTATATTGAGTGTCTATCTCACATATTAACAACATGCATTCTTTATTTGTTATTTGATGAATTTAACTTTAATATGACAATAACAAAGTCAAACTTAAAAACATTCTCCATACTCATCATATATAAAAAAAACACTTTCAAAATAATTATTCAATAATTATATATAACTTTATTAATATATGAAACTAATTATTTCAACTCTATATACTCTGAAATCGTATTGATAATATTATAATTGAATTTATATTGACATAATAGTCAACTCCATACAAAAATGTTGAAAATATTTTCTTTGTCTAATAATTTAGATAAATAAGCTTGTATAGTACAATTGTTTGAAAGGAAAAGTATAATATATATTATAAAGAGGAATTATTTTTTATACTTTTGGAATAAGGAATTCAAACACTTTTTTATTGCATCCAAGAGAATGCAATCGAGAAGAATATAAATACCTTTCTCAATACTAATTTAACAACAAATACTATAAAACTATCATTGAATAATTTCAGAATACTTGTTACATAGGTGATTTTCACAAACTTCCAGAAAATGTGTTCTTGAATTGTTTTTCATGACCTTTTAAATTGAATTTTAAATTAATTTTTTAATATAAATCTGGCTTTAAATCAATCACTCCAAATTAATATATCGAAAAAATACAATTTTCTTTTTAAAATTAATCATATTGATGGATTGATTTAATTTTAATTTCTTCAAAATCATGTTCATACCCATTTTGAAGAGATTTGATCTTAGTGCTATAAATAGGCTAAAATTACAAAGAGTGGATTCCTTTTCAAGAAAACTTAATGGTATGTTTAACATTGGAGGAATGGGGAAGAACTTGAAAAATAATTTGTCAAACCATCGCTATCATTGACTCCTATAATAAAAGTTTTTATTTTTATTTTCTTTTAAATTTCCTTCTATAGGTTGCCCCAAATTCAATATGGGTGAAGCTTTAAAGGGAAGCCTATTCATGTATGAATTTCTAGGTTTCATACCTAAGTTTGTGAAAACCCTAATTTTCTAGATAACTTACACTTTTTTTCTTCAATGTATCTATAAGTGGTTTTTAACTGTCTTCAACTAACCCTTTATATTAACTTCTGAATATTTTATATGAAAATAACTTAGTTCTATTTTTTCTTTGATTAAAGAAATTACTTCTATATAAGTAATTACATGATAAAAATATTCAATAGGTGCTCAATTAATGTTTTTTTTATCCAAAGTACTCAATACTTTAAGAAATTACTTAATGTTTATTTTCTATGCCAAATTAACTATTAAGTTAACATAATCGAGTTTGAAAACTAAGTGTAAGTTAGTTTTATCTGCATTTAAGAACATATTTTATATTTTTTTTTATAAAACTGAATATTTCAAGTAATTTATGCTTGACTTAAATGTATGACATGCCATGTACCTCAAAAAAAGTGTATAAACTGTGTATTCAATTTAATTTCACTTTCACTAGTTAAAAAAAATTGATACTTAACACATAATTTATTAATTTTACCAACAATAATTCATAAACTAATTATAAAGTCACCTTCCAAGAACCATCTTATCCATTCTGCTTGAATAATTCAGTGATAATATGAATCTTTTAAGTCCTGTCTCACCTTCTAGATATTTGACCAAAACAATGTAGCTGTTAGATATTCTATCACCCATTTATTTATTAATTACTGATAATAGTATCAATTAACAACTAATTAATGAATCCACAGTTTAATTTGGTATTAATAGTAATTATTAAAAAAAAATTAGCAATAATTTATCCAAAAAAATCTCCAGCAGATACTACAATCACAACCCTATTAGCTAAAATCACACCTTAGCACTTTTCAAAAACCTTGTCTCAATTCTTGTAATAGATTCTTTTTTTTTTTTTTTTTAAAAAAGAGTGAAATATTATTGTATTGAAGAAAAAGAAACAAGGCAAACATAAGATAAAACAGAAACTAAAATTAGAAATAAAAAACAAAACCAGTATTTTGATTCCTCTCGGTGCTGTGTTCACTTCCTTCTTCTTTTTCTTCTGCACCCAAAAATCAAAATCTCCCCTTTTCAACCCAATTTTCTCCATAAACCCTAGATTCACCGAATCCACCGACAAAGAAGGAACCCAGAGACTCAAAACAGAGTTTTCCCGCTCCGAGGTTGTCGCGTGGGGGCATCGCCATGTGTTTCCTTCCAGGAAATTGAAGATTTTGCAGAACATAAGGTCTTGTTTCGTTTGTGGGATCAACGTGAAGGAGGAAAAGTAGCGAGCTTTGGGGCTGAATCGTGGTGGGTGTGTCGAGTATGCATAGATCTGGAGCTACGATGGCGTGGAACGTGTTCAAGTTCTGCACTGCTCTTCGAGGATTGGGCTCGATCATGATTCTGTTGGTTCTTGGGGTCGTTGGTGTCACTTATTATGCTGTTGTTTTGACCAATTATGGCCCTGCTTTGTCTGCTGGAGGACTTGATTCTCTTGTTGCCTTGCTAGTGTTGATCTTGTTTCATAGCTTGGTAAGCTTCTAGAGCCGTTTTTTGTTTTTGAATTTTGTGATCTTAGGTTTTTCAATTTTTTGATTTGTTTTATGGGAAATTTAGTGGAAGTATGAGAGATGTTTGTCAATTTGTTAGACCTTAGCTTGTTATAGCTGCAAATAGTTGTTAGTTAATAGTTAGGATTGTGATCCTTTATTTGGTTTATATGATGAACAAGAGTTTGTTGCTTTAACGATGATACTAAAAGAGTGAGATTTTTTAGAAGCAATTGAGCATGATGTTTGAAATGTGTACGTGGGAATTCATTTTGACTTTGGCCTTTTGTCGGATGCTGGAATGCGATTTAAAGTTATAGTTAGTTTTGAGGGTTGATGAAGTTTGGTTTTTTAAGGCATGACATTATAATTTGGAAATTTTCATTTGGTTGAGCAGTTGGTTATGCTGTTGTGGAGTTACTTTTCTGTTGTTTTTACTGATCCTGGGAGCGTTCCTCCGAACTGGAGGCCTACAATTGATGAGGAAAGAGGAGAGGCTGATCCGTTGGTTGGGACGGAGTTTAGTAACGTGCAGACTGATCCTAATCAACGGATTCGGTACTGTCGGAAGTGCAATCAGCTCAAGCCACCTCGATGCCACCATTGCTCAGTTTGTGAGTTTTACTGATGGCAAAAGTTTCCATTTTTTGTATTGCCACGTTAAGATAAGTCAGCAAAATTTTGATGTTTTTTGGGCTTTATACCAGGTGGGCGCTGTGTTTTGAAGATGGACCACCATTGTGTGTGGGTAGTCAACTGTGTTGGGGCTCTAAATTACAAGTATTTCCTTCTCTTCTTGGTATGGATGCCTTAGCTGTAGTTATTGTTTAATTATCTAGTTAATACTTGTGTGAATTGTATTATTTCTGACTTACAATGATTTGTTTTGATGTCTCTGATTCGCTGAAGACTTTGCTAATAATTTTGTGAAGTAAACTATTTTTTTTACGCACTGGGTTCAGATATTTTTAAGTTGGAAAGTAAAATCACGCACATACTAAATTACTTCTAACCTGGTTTAAAATTTCCTCTTCTGTATTGTGCAGTGTGCTTAAATATTGCCATTAGCCATGCTACTGAATTTTGAATTGCAGATTAAACTTATTTCTTTTCAAATTTTGAATTCGATGGGAGCTCTGAATTTGGACTATCCTAATGGTGTTATACTAGTAGATTTGGATTTAAGGGGAACTTATTTATGACAACACTGAGTGAGTAAGCTTAAAAAGTGATTATTGTTGACTATTGTCACGTTTCATGCGTGGGCTAAGCTATACTATTATTAATATAATTGAGCCACAAGGAGCTTTTTTTTAGGACCTGATGTATTATGTAACCCTAATTATGATACTTGTTTCATTGCTTTAGATTTGTCACCTTGGGTGGCATAATGGATGATAAAGCTGGCTTCTTCTGTCTAAAGAAGCAAAGAACTGATACTATGTAATTGTAATCCCTGTGGACATATTAATATGAATTCATTGTAGGTCCTAGAATTATTTGTTTGGTGTTTTCCAAGTGACCTGTGTTAAGGCTAATTAATCAGTAACCTTTTTTATGGAATTTATACTTTTAAAAGATGTTATATAGCTTTGATTGTGTTTACACTATAACAAATATCACATTAATATGAAGTATATGATTAGACATACAGAAGTCTTCATATTTTTCCTGTTACTATTTGAAAGTTTATTCGTCTTATATAAATTGCAGCTTATACAAAACACCCACCTTTGTTAATATGATTTGATTGAATCTTAGTGCAGTTCTACACTTTTCTTGAGACGACTCTGGTGACTGCATCCTTACTGCCACATTTTATAGCATTCTTTAGTGATGGAGAAATCCCTGGAACACCTGGCTCTCTTGCTACAACTTTTCTTGCTTTCGGTAGGGTCTCAGAACATGGTTCAAGCTGTTGGTTCCATCTTTGAATTTCTATAACAGTGTTGGATTGCCTGCAGTTTTAAACCTGGCCTTTGCACTAAGTGTCCTGGGATTTCTCATCATGCACATATCTTTGGTGGCTGCTAATACTACCACTATTGAGGTAAACTTTTGTCTAAAAATAAGCTAGAGAAAATTTTGTTACCTGTCTCGCTTCTCTGTAGTAGATCCTGAATACTTTTTCTTAGTTTTAGCTTAAGAAAATTGTTCTGCTTGATACTTTCATGTGCTTTTCCTTGTGGTATAGCTAATGTTGAGTAGGAACTGATCAAATTTATTTTCTTGTGAACAGGCTTATGAGAAGAAAACTACTCCAAAATGGCGTTATGACCTTGGTCGTCGAAAAAATTTTGAGCAGGTCTGTGTGTGGGATTATATACTCAATTGTTTCAATTGTTCCTTTATGGTTGAATTTGATATTGGCTGCAAAAGTAATGTTTGATAAATGGTCTCACTTGAATAAAACCTGTTAACCCTAAACAATCTAAGCACTAAAGAACAAGGGAAAATTATCATCAAGAGTTATGACAAATGACTGAGCGTGTGTTTAAAACTTACACAGATCTAAACACACTCAATTGCTGTTCAAGATGTCAGTTTGCATTTATAAATTTGAAACCTAATTTAGTTTTCAAAGTATCCAATACATGACCGTACCACTTTGAATTATTGAAACTTTGGAGGGACTATGCCGTATCATTGAAACTAATGTTGGAAACAGAATTTCATTCATATTCATAGGCCTAGCTCTTTCAAAATAGAGTGCTTTAAGCAATGACTTAAACTATATATTATTGCCATTTTGTTGATATTCACATGAAAGAACAACTCTTTTATTATTTTCTGAGAAATATAATGTAATTCTAGTCTTGTTGCCTAGGAAGTATAGACACTGTTGTATCCTTTAATTGTTGTTATTTCTTCAACTATTGTACTGTTATAGGTCACATTGTGTCTACAATGAATAATACTAGTTCTTGAAAATTGAGGGACAGCTTGATAACCCTCCAAATTGGTTTAGAATTGTTTAAAGGTAAAAACTAGTTGGTTTTTCGTAATTTTCTTAACTAGTTTTCCTTTATTCTTAGTTTAGTTGAAATTTGTCTTAGAACAGTGTAATTCAAATTTATTTACTAATTTAAATATTTAGAGAGAAATAGAACATAGACAAGATTTAAATCTTAAGAAAAAGTTAAAGGGATAATATTAAAAAAAAACTATTCATAATTTATGAAGCTCAGACACTCTGCTGAAGAGTTAAATTTAAGAAAAAGTCCTTTAGTGTCTCCAACATGGTTCTAACAACATTAATGAGAGCAGAGAGTAGGATTTTTTTTAGAAGTTCTCAGAAACTTTTTTGTAAGCTTCTATTATAATTACAGAAATAAGGAGCAAATTTTATATAATCAAGAATATCTAGATTATATATGTATTATTAGGAATGTTTTTATTTATTCTCGTATCATATCTTTATATAATGTGAAATTCTTTAAAGTTGTTAATTTGTCTTTAGATGGATCTTAACTAATATCTTTTTCAATGATGATGGGGTAAAATGTCTTGAATGAATTAGATCCTCTCTTTGCTTTTTGGACTTTGGATATGGATTATATTCATTTTAAATTCCGCAACAATATGTTCAGATTGCTACATTTAACTTACTTTTTTCAATATATTATATTAGTGTTGCCGTGTCCTATATTTTAGAGATTATAAGTGTTGCAATGTCTGGTATCCATGTGTGCTTCATATGGAATACTACAAAACCAGCTTTACATTGTTATTTATTTTGAACTAGTTTAACATGAAATGAAACAGATGAGAAGAAACACTTTTAAAAATTGGCTAGCACCACCTTAATGTCTGTTTTAATATTTTCACTTCAGTACATGTGCTTGGAATGACTAATGTTTAAATACTGATTCTTGTGCAGGAATTGTGTTTGTATCTTAAATATATCTCTAAGATTAATTTGTTAAGCTTTTGAAATATTTGTTCATGAAATGAAATGGTCTTGAGTTTGATTCTTGCTGTCTCCATTTTTAAATAAAAAGTTACATTTCTGTTAAAGATAAGGTGGGGGTACATTGTCTACAGTTCAAGCCAAATAGGCTCTGGCGTGAGGGGGGCTTAGGTGAGTGTTTAGGTGAGTTTAGGTGAGTGTTTGCAAAAATGATTCTGAATAGAATTGATTTTGAAGTGATGTGTGATTTATGTTTGAGTGTTTTTATTCTAAAAGCAAGTCATCAATTTAACTGTATAAAATTTCTGAT
>Ga0123342_1010703_pt1 | contig 10365 bp, 4 predicted proteins | sample Turbeawhitnodule_FD_89960 | JGI IMG/M metagenome (GOLD analysis project Ga0123342, IMG submission 89960) | Root nodule microbial communities of legume samples collected from Mexico - Turtle bean Mexico white nodule | ecosystem: Host-associated > Plants > Roots > Nodule | place: Mexico: Nepantla... | reverse complement strand
TGATTATTACCAACCACCCCCTAGAAGAACTAGGCAAAGGGAACAAGAGGTGCCAAGGGAAACTAGAGTAGACCTACCTCATTTTCATGGAAAGGAAAATGTAGAAATATATCTAGATTGGGAATGCTTATGCTTTGGATTCAATCAAGAGTGGATTTACACATAAATTCTACCCCAGATCCTATCTAAAGACATCTCGACAACAACAAGCACATCCAGCCTTTCATCAACCTTCAAAGCGTTTGGATTCTTCAGAAGCTTGAACACACTTGATTCAACAAAGGTAAGCATGACTAGGTGTGTTTCATGTGACTCATTTAGGTTTAAATGACCGTCCTAGGTTAATTAGGAGTTTTCGAGAAACCCTAATTTAACCTAGATTGGTTTTAGATGCGTAAGTTCAACCCTAATTCATATTAAGAAAAATTACAAGTGAAATTCCCATTTTACTTTTGACAAGAAAATAAATTATACTCTAAATATCTACAATAGGTTATGACATTTTTGAACATGTATAAGAGGGTGTCTTTGCCATCAGTAGCAGAGTGTCAGTCTTCTTGTACCTTTCTTGCCATGGACCTAGTAATTGGAAATGAGTTTGGCCTTCTTTCATCACCTCAACCACCAAACCAACCCTCATTCAAATCAATCTCATTCTCAGCATCAACACCATCCAACCTCTTTCCTAAGACTACCAACACTCAACCTACCCTTTGATGGCAACAATCCACTAGATTGGCTCTTTCAAGCAAACCAATATTTTTCTTTCTATCAAATACCGCTCAACCAGCGTCTACCGATGGTTGGATTTCATATGCAAGAAAGAAGCTCTTTCTTGGTTTAAATGGTTGCACAATAACAACCTACTCACTGATTGGCAATCATGCATAAGGGCTTTGAAGCTTAGTTTTGGCCCTTTAACATATATCAATCACTAAGTAGAGTTGTTCAAACTCTAGCAAACAACTTTAGTTACTGAGTATTATGGGTCTCACTCTAGAGACTATACTTAATTGCTTCATTTTCGGTTTGCATATTGAAATACGCAGAGAGCTAACCATATTGAACTCATATTCTATAGCCTAAACCATAAGTCTAACTAAGCTAATTGAAGAAAAAATTAGGGATTCAAAATCGTTATCCCTTACATTACTACAACCATCCTGTCACTACCTCATCAATAGCAAACGCACCCAAACCCAATACATTTACCCCAACATCATATACGATACCCACCAAAAATTTATCCTCATCTCAAATGCAAGAAAGACGAGCCTTAGGTTTATGCTACAACTATGATGAAAAATTCTTTCTCGATCACAAATGCACTTCATCTCATTTTTTACTACTTTTGGATGACCCACATTCACTATTCCCTTTTACCTTGTCCCCATTGAAGGTGCAGATGTTGTTTTGGGCATTGGTTGGTTTACACACAACAACCACCAAATCATATTACAAACTCAGACTTCATCCTCCCCACCAGCTACTACTTATCACCAACTTATCACCAATTTTGTCAATACCTATCCAACAAATTTATTGCTTCCTTACACCTCTTATCTGTGGAACTCCAACCAAGGTCACCTACATCCATAGACATCGAAATCTATAACCCATCATCCTTGTTATACACTCTTCCCACACCCATCCAATCGCTTATCCAAGAATACCAAAGTATCTTCCAAAGACCTCGTCGATTACCTCCACAAAGACCCCATGACCACCATATCCCATTGTTACCTCATACCTCACCCATCAAAGTGAAACCTTACCGCTACCTGCATCATCACAAGGAAATTATTACTAAACTCATTACTGAGATGCTACAAGAGGGTATTATTAAACCCAGTACTAGCCCTTTTTCTTCACCAGTGTTATTAATAAAGAAAAAGATGGAACATGGTGCTTTTGTGTTGATTATAAAGTCCTTAATGCAACAACCATTCACGATCACTTCCCCATTGCTACCATTGTTGAATTGCTAGAAAAGTTAGGATTTACAGCCCAACATTACAGGATCATATTATTCATTTAAAAACTATATTGTAAGCGCTACAAAATAAAAAAAATTCTTTGTTAAGCTTACCAAATGCAATTTTGCAACCGTGGAAGTGAGTTACCTTGGTCACATAATTTCTACTAAAGGAGTCAACCCAAACCTAGAGAAAATCAGTGCCATACACAATTGGACACTCTGTCATTTGGGTCATTTGCGACAGACTCACAAAGTATGTGCACTTCATAACACTTCCCACACATTTCATGGCCCAACAACTAGCCAAACGTTTTTCGGTTGAGCTATGTCACCTCCATGGACTACCGAGAACCATTGTATCGGACAAAGACCCTTTGTTTGTTAGTACTTTTTGGCAACAACTGTTCACAGCACAAGGAACCACATTAAAATTCATTTCATCATACCATGCACAAACGGAGGGCCAAACAGAGGTGCTTAACCGCGAATTAGGAGTTTACCTTAGATGTTTCGTGGGAACTCAACCTAACAAGTGGTATCAATATCTTCATTTGGCAGAACTGTGGTACAATACCACCCACCATTCAGCTATTGGAACCTCCCCATTCCATGTTGTGTACAGTCGACCGCCACCCACCATCATCAACATGTTGCACTCCCCACGCGCATGTGCAATCATTCCCAACATATTGTCACAATATAGCATCATCCTCCACGAGCTCAATGAGAACTTACAACACACATGCCAGCGTATGTGTGACCAAGCAAATCGCCAATGCGCCGACCGTAGCTTCAACTTCGGCAAATGGGTGTAGGTATGCCTCCAATCCTACTGACAACACTCATTGGAGCGACGTTCAAACCAAAAGTTGGGCACGCGTTTTTCAAGCCCATACAAGGTCCTCTGCCGCGTTGGCACCATCGCATATGAGCTCCAACTACCAGAGTCAACTCGCATCCATCCCGTCTTTCATGTCTCGCTCCTTAGGCCATTCAAATGGTTACTCGAAAATTACCCACCTTATTCTACAATAACCACAAACTCCCTCTCTCCACCAACACACTCATCCCAAAACGTAAGTCATAACTCTTTGAACACACCGCAAAATGAAGCCAATGCCAGCGCCACGTGTCCCACTCACAATCTGCACACACTCCCAATGCCTCGAGCCCATCAAAAACACGTCCACCCAAAAGCCTTCTTACACGCCTCATAACTCTTTGAACACACTGTAGAATGGAGCCAATGCCAGTGTGCCACATGCCCCACTCACAGTCTGCGCACACTCCCAATGTCTCGAACCCAAACGAAAATGCATCCTAAAAGCCTCCATACACTCCTAACCCTAATGTGCATGTGGCACCCCTTTCTAATCCTAGCAACCCATCCATCCATGACCAACCCAAAATGCTTCCCACGGCCCAACCTGCGTCACTACAAAGACACCCCACCACACAACAATATAAATCCTCAATTGCTCCAACTCCAACCCAATTACTCTCTGAAGGCCCAATTGACCCTAAGTATCCACTTTGAGGACAAAGTGTCTTATGGGGCAGATAGTAATGTTAGAGTTCGTCCCTACACAAGCACAAAGCTAAAGAAACAACCCATTTGGATGAAAGATTTTATAATAAGATAGACCTGTGGAGCAATTTTAATGTATGTTATAGTTATGTTTTTATTTACAGTTTAAGATGTTTTTGTCTTTAAGAGTTTTAAGGTCGACGACCCTCTTATGACCTCTAAAAGGAACTATTAGTATGAAATGAAATTAGAGAAGTTTTTGGTAACCCTTTTTGGTAACCCTAGTCTTAGTATTAGCAGTAGCAAAAGCCGAACACACATCCTAGACTTTAAATTACTTGGTCCAAATACAAGTCTTAACATCTTAGATGATTTGACCTAATTACAAGTCTAATTATTCCTAGGCATGTTCTTCCTATACCATATCAATTTCAACTTGCACCCTTTCATCTTTCAAAATTTTCAAAATTACCCAATCTGAAATTCAAGAAATATAATTCAAAACTCAAAATCTCGTTCCGAAAAAGGAAATCTAAAATAAAAAAAAATACATTTTGAAAAAGAAAATCCATAACACAAAATCTGAACATGTATTCCAGGAAAGAATTTTCAGAATTCAAAAATGTGTTTTGAAAATACAAATCCGAAACAGCAAATCTGAAAAATACATTTCAGAAAAAAAATTTCAGAATTTTTATTAAAAAATGTGTTTCAGAAATTCAATCTAGAACACAAAATATGAAAATGCATTGCAGAAAAGAATTTATGGAATTCAAAAATATGTTCTAGAAATTTAATCCGAAAATGAATTTTTGAAATTAAAAAATGTATTCTAAAAATTCAAATCCAAAAATATATTCCAAAAGCAATTATCAACACCCTCATTTAATTTAAAGTATTTTCGTAATTTTTTAAGTACATTTTCATCATTTTAATAGATTCTAATAGTAGATTAGATGCACGTTAAAATTGTTAGAATTTGCCTTATTCTCATTCTATTTAAAGAAGGGGCTCAATGTTGTAGCCCACTAAGAGGTAATCCACGTTGCTATATTCAGTAGAGGCCTAACCTTCGTGATTTTTTTTGCCTCTAGCTCTTATAGTTGGTCCTTGTTCCATCATCTTGTTTCTTGCTCAATCAAGTTTATCAAATTTCATTTTGAACAGGTAGTATGATCATCATCGTGTAACTATTGAATGCTAGAGCTTACCCAAATTTGATAATGGTTGGGGTTAGGGAAAAACTAGGAACATGTTTGACTTTAGACTTGGCAACATTCTAATATCACTAATGTTATTGCACATTTTTCCTTTATTGAACTCAAATATACATGATCTCTGCCCTCGTCTTGAATAAATAGTTCCAACAATAATCTTATATTTAAGATTGATAAATACTTCCAACAATAATCTTATATTTAAGATTGATAAATAGTTCTAACAATAATCATTATACTGTGATGTTATACGAAGAATTTGCATGTTTTGTTTGCATGACCTCTTGAGGAGTTTTAATATAGATCTACTATAAATAATTTTTTTCGGTGGTTTCATAATTTTTACAGTCACACTAAATGGTACTTATTTTAAAATAACTACTTACTATATTATACAATTAGACTGTTAACTTCTTTTATATGATAAAATTATTATTACTATTATTACCATTTAAAATTATTGAAAAGTAATAAATAAATAAATTTTGCAATTATAAAAAATTTAATAAAATAATAGAAAATTTGTATTTACACCATTTTTGAAGGTTTCTCAAATATTAAATAAGTATAAAATGATGATAAAATATTAAATATTAACTACCAATTATTTAGTTTCTAAATTTGGTAGCAAAAACCTTAGTTGCTAATTAGATACCAATTTAGAAACTATTTAACAATAATAGAAACTAATTTAGAAACCAATTTTTTTTTTAGTTTCTAAAATGGTCTCTAATTTAGTTATTATTGCAACTAATTATTTTGGTCTCTAAAAATTGTTCTATTTCATGATTTTCTTGTAGTGTATTATCTTTTAAAACCTATGTAGCATAGACACTGACACGGATACTGATACGACACGGACACGGACACGAAGATACGTATAATATTTAAAATGTAGGACACGAGGGCACAAATCTATATATTATATAATTATGATTTATATAAATTGACGAAAAGATTTACGTGCACAAGTATGTTCCAAATTATTTTTTGGAGCAAAAAAATGTGTTTCATGACTGGTTCAAAAGGATTTGTTTCTTATTTTATAATCATAATAAAAATTTATACAATAAGTTTGAGTTTTTAAAAAATTAATGTATTTTTCCTTTTTAAAATTGTGTTAAAACCATACTAGAATTGTCAAAAATTTAACAAATACTTTTTAAATTGGACACTTCACGGATACATGTTCTACAAGTATCGGTATCCGATATAAGTATACGACACCGACACGCCATTTAAGAGAAGTGTCTTAACTTCATAGTTTAAAACATATTTGTCACAAACTACTTTTCACACGTAAATGTGACGGTTTATAATTGTTATAATTTGCAATTTTAATTATCACATTTATCAAAAAAAAAAATTTCGGTAACAATAGATTCTGTTGCTAATTTTCTGTCTTTAAAAGTTCTTGTTCTTTCAAATATGGAAAAATTTCTAAGAAAAATCCAAAACAAGTATTTTTAGCACTTGTCTACCCGGATTAAGTAAGCAAATTTTTGATTTTTTTGGGATTTAGTTGGGTAAAGAAACTTAAACTTGTTGATGAGAAACCACTTAAGCTTCCAAAGTGTCAAGAAAAGTTCACTCCAAACTAAAGAAACTTCATGCTGATTCTGTTCTGTAGTCACTGTCTGGTTAGTGGAGACCGTTTGATCCTTTTCGTTCAACTCATTACTCAAAAAATACTTCTATTAATAATATTCCACTCCTTTAACTCTATTAGTCTTATTAGGATTTAAACTCTTAGTTCTATCAACAACTAAATCCCTACACTTTATCTCTCATACCAATTTAACGTACAAACAAACTTTCAAAATAGTGGAGTTCAATAAACCCTACAAGACTATTTCATGGAAAAAATAATTTAATAAATTTAAATTGATTCACCCTTAACTTGTCTATTTTAAACTTTTTGACCGTTTAAAACAAATAAATTCTGACTACTTCTTAAATAAATTACATTTTAAAAACTATTTATTAAAATATATTTATTTTGAATGTAAACAAACTAACTCATTATCCTACTTTTTATTCATTTTTTTTCTTTTTTCTTCAAGCTTCTTTCATTTTACCTTCATTTTCTAAGCCAAATGAAGTGAATCTTCTACGTGGTTTATTTAACACTACTTCTTTTTCCCACTTCCACTTTACAATCTCTTTTAATAATAAAATACATATGATTTTTTTTATATTAGTCTTTTTACTTTACAATCTCTTTTAACAATAAAATATTATATTCTTTTATTAAAAAATAATATAAACAAAATTTTAAAATAAAATAATTTGATGGTCAAGTTAAATATCACCTAAAAATTTCAAGATATCATTATTATTTTATAAGATGATATGAATGTCTTAAGGAAAATAAGCACAAAAGGGTCAAAGAAGGTACTGATGTACAATAGATGTCATCACTGAAACTTTCTTTTATGACTTGATGTCCCTGATTGGTTGCTACAGACCATTTTTGTCAGTGCCAGTAACATGTTATGTTTGCAGAGTGATTTTAAATTTGTTTTGAACTCTTTTTTTTCATGAATATTTTTAAAATTATAAAATATGATTTTATAAAATTATATAGTAAACTTAATTTGTAGAAACTATTTTGTATATTAAATTTAAATTAAGAGCTCTCTTTCTTTCTTTCTCAAAGTGTTTATAGAGAAATATATTTACTCAGAATCATCAATCATTTACCCACTCTATTATTACTTATTATCATTATCAACTGTACCAGGTTGAACTTTCTTGTTTTTTTTTTCCCACTTATTATCAGAAGTAGAGAACTCATTTTCAAGGAAGGTCTGGGCGATAGGTTCTTTCACGTGGAAGTAGGGTATTGGCCATGTGAGATGGCTCTGAAGATGTTTGGAAATATCGTGGAAAACAAATCGCAAGAATGAGTGTTCATACGACCACGGACCAATTTTTATGTTATTCTTGCATTAAATTATAATTTTTTAATTCTTCCTGTAAAGGTTTCTTCCTATATGACGTTTTCAAGGAAACATATATTTTTCAAATCCATTGTTAATTATTTTACAAAATAATGAAACATTAAATATTCAAAAAAATTGTATTTAAATATACTAATAACTCTCTTTTAAATAAAAACAAATTATTTTAACTTTAAAATCAATAAATGTTATTATAAATATTTCAAAAATCATTAAATAAAAATTAATTTTTTTTAAAAATAATTAATTATTATATTGATTAAATAAAATATTATTTTAGAGATTAAAAAAATATTAGTACCTAAACTAGTTTTTATTATTAATAAATAATTTTTAAATTGATATGTGAATGTGATTAGTTATTAAGTTTTTAGTTACTTAATGAAAATTTTGATAATTAATTAAATATTAGTTTAAAAATTATTTATTAATAATAAAAACTACTTTTAGATATCAATAATTTGTTTAAATCTTTAAAATAGTATCTAGTTTAGTTATTATAATAATTAATTATCTTTTATTTTTAAAATAATTTTGTTTAATTTTTTTTATCCAAGTACACCAAGACAAATTATGTTTTTTTATATTAATTATTTGAAATAAATTACATCACTTTCTTATCGAATTTAAAAGTGAATAACATAAAAAGATAACATATTTTATAGGTCGGTTAATTATGTGATAGAAAATACAATATATCTCCCTTTAGTTATTTTTATATCGATTTACAAAGAATCCAACTTGAAAATGTATGCACGCAAAATATTAGTAAAACTAGACACGTCTCCCTACACACCATTCCTAAGCATTGAACTAAAAAGATTCACCTTCCATCTTCTCGTCTTTGGACACATAGCTCAAAATAATCAAATTCAATTAAAAACTATTTTCATATTCCTCTTTCTGCCAACATTTACATAACTAAATATCAAAGCTAACCAAGAGAACTCATCCACATCCCTCACAAAACTCATAATGCGAGCAACACCATCCAAATCACCACACTTCCCAATCAATGAGCTGTACAAGGCCCTGTCAAACTCCAACCGAAGACCACGAATATTGAGTAATTTAGAATGTCAATTTTAAGGAATTCCATGTGGAATTGCCTACCTTCATTAATGGAGGACTAGGATTGAAGTGTTCGTGCCCGACCAAGTAATTCCATACCATTGCCTTAACATGAGTTGAGGTTTTACACTTAAGCACAAGGTGACATCAATACAGTCAATTCCATACCATGAAATTGTCCTTTCTATTTGACTTGAATAACAAAAGTCAAGTCTTAGAAAAGTTGTTTTAGTTATGATGTTTGAAGAAGTTGATGTTGAAGATGTATTGTCGGTTATAACTTTCATTATCTGTTTGTGAGTCTTTAATTTACTTTTTAACACATTCAATCATACTTTAAAAAATGAAATTACAAACATCTAGAGAGATCCTTTTCATCTATTTTTATTTGTTTCAAGAGCACTTTCAAGATTTATCAATCTCTTGATTGTGTAAAAAAAATTGAAAAAATTACAAAAAGTTGTGTATTACTACTAAATCTCTATAGTGAATGTTTTTTATGTGTAACTAGTAACATTTTTTCATTTTTGTGTTGTTGGATTAATTCCAGTTTGTTTCCTTGAGTGTTCAAATTTTGAATTTTAGTTTCCTAATGGTTTCATCCAAGAGTTGGACATGCCCTCATTCATTGTATTCAAGAGTTGATTTGGTTTTGTTTCCTAACTTGTATATGTTTTCATGTGTTTAGTGCTTGTAAAAAACATAAAGATAAGACATTTTGATTGTTCTAAGGTTGATTAGCTAACATTGGACGAAGGATCTGTTGTGATCTGAACCAGTATAAATCTTGTGTAATCTTCCTCTATTTCTCTATCTCTTTTAATTGTTAGTGGTGTAGAAGTTTTCTCTGTGCAATATTTATCAATCTTGATTCAACAATTAATTGCATTAAGTATTCTAATAAGATTATTTTTCAAAAAAGTTTAAAAAAGGCTAAATCTTTTCAAGACATTTTTAAAATTAATTTACTGTCACTTGGTCTATCTTAGCCTCACATTCTTTTCCAAACTCCTTTAATGTACAATAGTGTGACATGCTAGTGGTATTGTGTGTTGGGATGAGGCATTGAGTGGCGATTAGGTTCATGATTGACTGCATAGGAGTATGGTTGTGTTAAACTCCCTCACGATGATGTTTTCTCCCTCAACAAATTGAAGCACGATGTGTGGGGGATTGTAACATGGAGGAGGAGGATGTGAGTGTTTGTTTGCATAGAGATAACATGTTGACATCAATTGTGAAATTACTAGCAACATTTTTTAGTGAGTTTAAGATGTGTTTTTTTTTACCTCAGTTGTATGTGAACCAACATAAAAGTGCACTTTTAATGTCAAGTGACATTATACGAACGTAAAAAGTTCTTTCTACATAGGTTTTCAAAACAACCAAAGTAAAAAAGTTTATGTAAATTGTTGAACCAAGTGGTGTTCAAGCTTTGAAGAATCCAAATCCTTTGAAGGATGTTGAAGCCTCTGCTGTGCTTGGTGTTGCTGTGCTGGTTTAGCTTAGTTCTGGGGTAGTTTATATGTTGTAATCCACCCTTTGATTAAATCTAAAGCATTAGCATTCTCAATCTTTGTGAAAGTAAAATGTTTTCAAACTAAGTTA
>Ga0123342_1010702_pt1 | contig 10365 bp, 12 predicted proteins | sample Turbeawhitnodule_FD_89960 | JGI IMG/M metagenome (GOLD analysis project Ga0123342, IMG submission 89960) | Root nodule microbial communities of legume samples collected from Mexico - Turtle bean Mexico white nodule | ecosystem: Host-associated > Plants > Roots > Nodule | place: Mexico: Nepantla... | reverse complement strand
ATTTAAACTATGCTACTTTGACTAGAAAAATAAGAAAAACTATGACACACTAGAGTCTATGACATGTAAAATGTGTCCTCTTGACCCCTCTTTGACTATGACTCTAGTGGTTGCCTCAAGGTAACATTTTGGTGGCCTCTCAAAGGGTTGGTGTTGGGGCCTCTTCCATCAGGCATTCTCAATCTTTTTGAAAGTAAATTTTTTTTAAACTAAGTTAAAACAACCGATTGTTTTGTCGAAACAATCGATTGTTTATACTTAGATGTTTTGAGAAAATATTGAAAACTGTTTTTCAAATGGTTGAACTCTTAGAACCAAAACAACCGATTGATTCGAGGAAACAACCAATTTTTTGTTTTGGTACCATAACAGAAAAACTGTTTTATCTTCGACTGAGCTTTAAATGATTTAACTGCTTACGCTCCAGTCTTTAAATGCTTTGACCGATCATTAAATGCAATAAAAGAGTTTGTTAAGATTTGATCATGGTGGAGAATTTGAAAATGCTAAGTTTGATAGATTTTGTGAAAAACATGGGATCATACATAGTTATTCAACCCCTAGGACACCCCAACAAAAAGGTGTAGTTGAAAGGAAAAATAGATCACTTGAGGAGCTTACTAGAACCATGCTAAATGAATCTAATCTACCTAAGTATTTATAAGCAGATGTAGTATACACTGCTTCTTATGTGCTGAACAAAACTTTAATTAGACCAATTCTTAAGAAAACTCCATATGAACTATATAGAGGTAGAAAGCCTAACATAAGCCATCTTAGAGCATTTGGATGTAAATTCTTTATCCTAAATAATGGGAAAGATAATCTGGGGAAATTTGATCCTAAATCTGATGAAGGAATACATATATTAATGGTCATGCTTATTCAAGTTTATAATAGAAGATTTTTAACTGTAGAGGAGTCCATGCATTTTGTGTTTGATGAGTCTGATAATTATATGGTTAAACCTATTGTAGATGAACTTGAAGTAGATGATTTAAGAACTGTACTGCAAAAGACTCAAATGATTGATTTAGATACAACTAATTCACGTGTTTTCAAAGAACCTATTGCTACTGCAGATTTGCCCAAAGAGTGGAAGACTCCTAGAGATTTAACACTTGAGAATGTGATTGGCAACATTGAAAAAAGGCTCTCAACCAGGAAGTCTCTTAACAACTTTTGTGAAACAATGACATTTGTTTCACAAGTGGAGCCTAAGAATCTGAGTGAAGTTCTACAAGACAGCAACTGGATTTTGGCTATGGAAGAGGAATTAAATTAGTTTACAAGGACTGAAGTATGGTCTCTAGTTCCAAGAACATATGAGATTAATATCATAGTGACTAAATGGGTATACATAAACAAAATGGATGAGCATGGGATAATCACAAGGAACAAAACAAGGTTGGTGGCCAAGGGTTATAACCAGGAAGAGGGAATTGATTACGATGAGACATATGCACCAGTGACAAGACTTGAAGATGTCAGACTTCTCCTAGCCTACTCATGCATAAAAGGATTCAAAGTATTTCAAATGGATGTCAAGAGTGCTTTCTTGAATGGTTACATAAACGAAGAGGTCTTTGTTTCACAGCCCCCGGGTTTTGAGGATTATAGGTTTCATAATAATGTATTCTAGCTCAAAAAGGCTCTTTATGGACTCAAACAAGCTCCTAGGCAATGGTATGAAAGATTAAGTGTTTTTCTACTATCTTAGGGCTATAACCGTGGTACATCCGACAAGACATTGTTCATTAAGAAAAAGGGTGAAGACATTATACTTGTTCAAGTATATGTGGATGATATCATTTTTTATTCTACAAATAAAGGTTTGTGTGAAACCTTTGCAGAGGTTATGAAGAGTGAATTTGAGATGTCTACGATGGGGGAGCTGAATTACTTCCTTGGTCTCCAAGTCAAGCATCTAAAAGATGGAACTTTTATAAACCAAACCAAATACTGAAAGGATCTGCTGAGAAATTTTGAGATGGACCAGTGCAAAGCAATCAACGCCACCTATTTCTATAAGTTGTCATCTTGATCAAGACCCTGCTGGAAAACTGGTTTATCAAACCAAGTACATAGGTCTAATCAGTTCTTTATTATATCTAACATAGACCTGATATTATTTTTGTTGTGTGTATGTGTGTCAGGTTCCAATATACTCCTAAGGAGTCACATTTCAATGCTGCTAAAAGGATTATGAAATACTTACAAGGAACCAAGGATGTTGGCCTATGGTATCCAAGTAATGTATCATTAGATTTAACTGGATTTTCTGATTCAGACTTTGCAGGTTGCAAAATTGACAGGAAAAGGACAAGTGGAACTTGCCATATGCTTGGATCAAACTTAATCTCTTGGCACTACAAAAAGCAAGCATGTGTTGTTCTTTCTACAGCAGAGGCAGAATATATTGCAGTTGGGAGTTGCTCAAACTTTATGGCAAAAATAGCAACTAAGTGATTTTGGCATCATGCTAAATAGAATACTTATCTTATGGACAACACCAGTGCCATTAATTTGACAAAAAAATCTCATTATGCATTTTAGAACTAAGCATATTGAAATAAGACATCATTTTCTAAAAGAACATATTGCTAATGGGAATTGTGAAATTAAATTCATTGGAACTGAACTGCAACTAGCTGATCTTTTCACAAAACCTCTTGCTCAAGATAGGTTCAATTTTCTGCTAAATGAATTAAGCAATAAGCATAAATTTGTCAAAGCAGTAAATTTTTAATTTGCTGTTTCTCATTTTAACGTGTTGTTTTTCTACTTCAGAATTACTAATATGACTAGGAAAGAGAAACAAATTCTTTTCTTTTGACCACGGACTGACATTAAGGGGTGGTTATTACCCAGCAGATCAATGACTACATTGTCTAGGAAATCCTAACTGAATTGATGCTTTGATTTAGTCATGGTTTTAAAATAAAAAACTGATTTCCAACATATTCTTGATTTAACCAAAACTGAACCTTGTTGTACATCAAAGAATCAAATTCGTACCTTCTATGTTTTCATAATATTTTCTCTAATCCTACACTCTATCTCCTGAATCTGTTTTTTAATATAAACCTATGCCTGAATCAAGTGTTTTCTACACTTAAACATTCTCATTCTAAACTATTCAGGTTACTTCTTTTCTTTGTAGTTTGTTTTCCGGCTAGCAATGCACTAATAGCTTTTCATTCATCTTTACTTATCTAACACAGTTTCTAGTTCTACTTCTTTTACCTCTATTTGATGCAGATAAAGCAACATCAAAATGGCATCCTCCTCACACAAAAAGAGAAGGGCCCGAGAACAAACTAGCAGCAACCATGGTGTGCTTGAGAATTGGTTTGTTGGAGATGTTGAAGCCATGACTACCTTTATACATGAGATGAGTAGAAAGAAAATCAATATTCCAAAGGTGTTAGAGTTTTCCTGGATGAAAAGTGAAAATTTAGCAGAATCAATAATTGTTCTTAAGCATTAGAGGCTGAAACATTTCCTGGAGATGAATGGAAATGTCTATCCAGATTTGGTAAAAGTCTTTTATACTAATCTTACTCTGGAAGGCAGAAATCTTTTCTCATATGTGAAGGGAGTAAAGCTGACAACCACAAATGAAGTATGGACCAATATTGCTAGGATTAAATATTTAGGACTGAAAGTGAGCAACGGAAACACTATTAGGGTCCAGGAATTTAACAAGATTCAGTTTTATCAAAGTTGTGTAAGGGATCCAGCTCAACCTGTGAACAGATTTCATGCAGGTAACCTGAACCTAACTACACGAATTCTTGCATATGTTATTGCATGGCAATTGACTCCTCGAGATAGTAACCATGTTGTCCTTCATGAGGAAGATTTAATTATGCTTTACTATATAATAAATATAATTAAGATTAATTGGGTAAGTATTATGGTGGGACATATGCTAAAATCAAAGAGGCTAACTGATTATAGATTTCCATATGCTATTTTTGTCTCCAAACTCATTGATTGTTATGAGGTTGACACCACAAATGAGAGGAATGAGATTATCAAGGCAGTGAATGAAATAGACATTTCAACTCTCATCAAGATGGGCTTTCGAAAAGAGGAAAACACATGGGTTGAACATGAAGGATCCAATCGTGATGATCAAGATAAAGGTAATGAAGATCTTCCAAATGCAGAAGATGCTATGGTGGAAATGCAGAAGCATCATGTTATGTTAGGCAAAATTCTTCACCTCCTGCAATGCACCAAAGATCTCCAGCCCCATCCAAGCACCAAAGATCTCCAACCCCTTCAATGCATGAAGATTTTGCAGCAAATGACATGAATGGTCTAATAACATATCAAGCACTTGAGTATCCTGGTGAATCAATTTCTAGTTTTGAAAGGGAAGTCCTTCATCACATGGATACTCTGTCCACTGATCAGAGGACCTACTTTGAAGTGACCCAGGCAAGGTTTCAACGCCTAGATTATCATATTGAAGGTGTTCAAGAGCAGCTTGCAGAGCTCTACTACAAGAATAAATGATTTTCTCTATTTGATTGACTGTTTTTTAATTTCTCTACACTATTTTAATTTTGGTCTGTAATATGCTTAGACACTTTAAACTCATCTTTGAACTATAATGGTTGCATTGTTTGCTTATCCATTACTATGTGCACCAACCTTGTTTGATGAAAACAAAGGGGGAGAAGAAGTTTAGGTGTAGGTGCAGGTATTGTGCATGTTGCAGGTTTTATGCATGATCTGTTTTTTTTTTTAATAATAATAGTTGCGTAGTTTTTGTGCATTCTCTGGTATGATTTGTCAAAGTGCAGGTACTATAGATTGGGCTATGAGTTTTTCCTTCAAAGAAATGGGGATTTTTCTCCATCAAATACAGGGAGATTGTTGAAGATATCTATAGTCTATACTCAACTTGCATAAAGAAGTGTTTAATGAAGACATATTATTTGAAGGTTTATGAAGAATGTAGTTCATATGTCTTGTTAAGTTAGAATTAGTTTAAATAGCCTTTTTCACTTTAGTTCTACCAAGGGTGTCTTACAAAGTGTTTTCAAAATTCTGTTTAAAGTTTTTCGAAAACTGGTTTACTTCACAAAAAATTAATCTATTGTTTCACAAAACAATTTATTCATTTTGGTACTGATACAAAACTTCTAATTATTTTCAAAATTCTGTTTTGACTCCAAAAATTTTGTTTGTTCACATTTCAGTTATCAACTAACCAGAAAGTAGTTATGTTACCGTAAAGTGTTTTTCAAAATAAAATTTGTTCTTTTCAACTTCAATCTGTTGTTCTTATAACAACACCTAACTATTTTTTGAAAAACCATTTTGATGTGAAACCTATAAAAGAAGAGGTCGATTTCAGGTCAAAAATTCCCTTAGCAATCACATTTTGGATATAGTTTTTCAACTGCTTTCATTGAGAGTTTTAAGAGAGTTTTTATTTTTTTAAAGTTTTCTAAAAAACTTCAAATTCTCTTGTGCTAGTGTCTCTTGGTTGGTGATTCAAGGATCAGACTAGTGTGTTGCAGCTGTGAGGGTCTTATTTCAAGCCTTCTAAATCTGCAGTCCATGTGTTTTCATTCCTATTCTTTTCTTGTGAAATAGTTGTTGTATTTGTGCCTCTTGATAGTGTTTCTTGAGGTGTATAACCTGCCGGAATAGTGTTTTTCAACTTGTGTTCTTTGTTCTTGGATGGTTCAGGAACCAAGAAGTGTTTGTAAAAGTTTGCTCTTGCTTAGTAAAATCCATCTTGGTTTAATGTGGGACTAGATGTAGCTCTTGATAAGTGAACCAATATAAATTTGTGTGTGTCTCTCTCTCTTCTTGATCTTTGCAATTAAATCTGAAAAACTGATAATCTGAAATAAAATGAATCTAGTGATTTGAAATTAAATATGTTCTTTATGGGTTGATTCATATATTGTTCTTCAAGTTTCTGGAAAAATCTTTGCCTGCTTAAGAATCAGTAAATTAACTAATACAAGTATTGAGTCTCTCTAAACAATTTTGTTCAGGATCCATATTAGTTTAAAATTGGTTTCAAAGATTTGAAAGTTGCTTTCTTAAATTAGAATTCTTTTTAATATCTTTGTTTCTGTTTGTTTCAGATTTGTAAAGTTAGATATTAAATATGTTAATTCTGAAATAAATCTGTTATATTTCTGAGACTACCTTATGAAATTAGAATATAAATCTGTTTTTCCCTAAATCAATTTGTTCTTTTCTGCAAGGTTTTAATAAAACAGTTTTCTTTGCAAAAAAATTATATGTTCAATTCACCCCCCCTCTTGAACTTAGACACTAAGAAACCCAACAGAATCATCAATGGAGAGTGCGCATCATTGTACAGGTTTTGTTCTGTGGTAGAGGAAGATCATTGGCTCTATATGGGAGGCATATTCTTGTAGTCTTGGATGCCAATAATCTCTTTGAAAATGCTGCTGATAGCCCAACAACTAGGGTATTCTACATAATTATGCAGTCCCTGTGTGCTATATAAGTTTTGAAGAATCACAAGTTTTGAAGAAAACAACTTTCAAAAATACTCATAATGATGACTTATTCAAATCTTCTTGGAAAGATAAAAACAAAATTTCTACAAAAACTTATCCTTCCAATTTCTCAAAAGAAACGCCTTCTCACCATAGAGTTTCTAAAGAAAAACCTTCCACCTCTACCCCTAAGTCACCCACCAAAATGTTAAGTAGAAAATGTTTCAAATGTTTAGGTTTTGGGCACATAGCTACCATTTTTCCAACAAAAAAGAACAATGATGGTCAAAGGGGGGTTGTGGTGAGTGAGCATAGTTTCCAATCTTCAAGAACTAGGTCTCCTACCTCTTCAAAGAGCCAAAGTAAGGAAGAATATGAGATGCCTTGTGAAGGTGATTTGTTAGTAGTAAGGCGCATTCTTGGACAACTTCAAAAACCTTTTGATGAAAGTCAAAGAGAAAATATTTTTCATACAAGATGTCTTATTAATGACAAATTATGTTCATTAATTATAGATATGGGTAGTTGCACAAATGTGGCAAGTACAAGAGTAGTGGAGAAGCTTGGATTACCCACTATCTCTCATACAAAACCTTATAAACTACAATGGCTTAGTGAAGATGGTGAAATTATGGTTAATAAACAATTCCTCATAATTTTTGCTATAGGAAAGTATAAAGAAGAGGTTTTATGTGATTTTGTGCCAATGGAAGCAACACATATTTTATTGGGAAGGCCTTGGCAATATGATAGAAATGTTTTACATGATGGTCATACCAATAAGATTTTTTTCAACTTCCAAGGGCATAAGATTATATTAAAAGCACTCTCTCCCAAAGAAGTTAATGAGGACCAAATAAAAATGAAAACCAGAAGAGAAAATGAAAAAGATGAAGAAAAAAAAAAGACAAAACGGGTATCATCATCTCACCTCACGCAGTAAAAACAATAATGTTAACCTGTACAAAAATACAAACTATACCTCATAGGTATTCCTTCTTCCTTATCTTTTTCATATCCTAATCATTTTAAATACTTGACATCTTTGATAAAGAAGTTTAGGGATGATATTCAAAAACCTCCTAAAGATTTTCACCTTCTAAGAGGATTTTTACAAACAAATCATTTCATCCCCAAATATTCTTTTTAAACATGGCATGTATGTAGAACTCACCCATACAAACTCCCAAAGCTTAATGAACATAAGTTTGCTTCACATACCAAGTCTATAAATGTTTTTATCTTTCCTGTGAGCAAACTAACTATGTTATTTACAGGATTTCTAAATTCGAGGTCGAATTCTTTCCAACTTGGGGGCATGATACAAACCAACTCGACAAGCAGATGATTAAGGACATCACAGACTCTTCACAACTAGGTCAGTCATCTCAACATACAATACAAGGCCCCCACCAAATCTCAGAAAAGCCTCAGTAGAGGGAGAAATGGACATGAACCAAAATATCAGTTGTTCTTCCTTCTAGTTTTCTTACAAGACAAGTTAAGTAAATAAATTGGACTCACTTTGAGCTTCAATTAGAAAAAATAAGCTAAAATAGGGTGTACTTAGTAAATTGGGCTTGTGCCAAAGTTCACCTTAACCTAGCTTCTAGAAACTCACCCATGTGCTCACATTTGACATAGTTTCTAGAAGCGTGTAGTCATTTACACCCCTACGCCTCTATCTTGTTCTCCAAGTATAAATAGAGTGTCTTTCCTCATGTATTGAGACATTGAATTTTGAAAGTAAAGAAACTCTGTCAGAGTATTTAGTGAGTTGAGTCTTTTATTAACCTGGGATCTTATCTTGAGTACTCTTCACTTCAAGTGGCAGCTCTACACCACTCATCTTGGAGTATCCCCTCCTCCAAGTGGCGTGACAACACTTCTTTTGCATAAGCTTCCTTCATCCCTTTTTTTTTCCTTTTTTTTGCGCCACCTTCCATTCCTCTTTTATGCTAAAATGTTATTCTTTTAATTTTGGTTTCCACTTTCTATTCTTCATCTTGTGTTCATTTATTTCCGCAATTTATCATCATCCTCACCATATTTGTGTTTTTCTCTTTGTCCTCTATAAGTGAAAATTCAACTTACTTAACCACTTGGTTAAGTTTGTATCCAGTGGGAATCTTCTTTGGGTTTCTCATCATATTCTGCTTAAACAAAAACTCATAAACAAAATGAAACCCATAAAGATGTGCAATCCTAAAATCAACTCATATCAACAAGGGATGATGAATGTGGTTTTTTCAATATCTTCAAATGTCATTTTAATCGGATTGTACCAAAAAAAAAAAAAAATTCGTGAAGGAGAAAAAAGCATGTTTAGTAATGTTATCCACCAATACATCTATGTGAGGCAATTGGAAATCATCTTTAGGACTAGCCCTATTCAAATCTTGATAATCAACCCACATCCTAAATTTTCCATCTTTTTCTTTGGAACAAGAACTATATTGGCAACCCATTGAGGATACTTAGCCACGGTAAGAAATCTACATTAAGTTGTTTTCTTTACTCCTTTTTTTATCTTCAATGGCACTTTTGGTTTCATTCATATGAACTTTTACTTCACTAATGAACATTTTGGATCCTAAGATAATATGTGCTCTATAATGTTAGAATCTAGATCAAGCATACCTTATACATTCATGCAAAGAAATCAACATAGGTAGACGGAAGCTTTAGCAATCGATCTCGTTCATCCCTTTCATAACAGTACCAACTTCAACTTCTTTTTTATCATCTTCATTTATCATATTAATCACTTCAATTTATTTTCCATGAGGTTCTTGCTCTACTAACCACTTGAAATAACCAATCATTTTATTAACAGTTATAGTTATAGATAAAGAGGATTTCTCTTTATAACTATTTTTTATAAACATAGTTCATTATCATTTTTACCATTATTCATATAACTCATTTAATTATTTAAATTTTGAAAATGTTTTGTTAAACTCAATTGACAACCTACAATAAAAAAAAATTACCTAAATAAATTATAAAAATTATTTATTTTATAATGATATTTTATGATTATATTTTTTTAATAAATTTAATAATATTCTTTATTTTAATAATTATGATAAGAATTATTTTTTATTTTTTTAATTATGATAAAAATCGATACACGTGCATGGTTTCTACTAGTAATAATAAAATAAATTATTTTAAGTGGACACTTTTCCTTTAGAAATTATTTTCAATTGTGACTTTCTTTCACACAAAAAAAGTTGATTATATGCATAACTACATAAAATTTGTCACTATCACAAATTTAAATTTTTATCTAAACAAATCATTGTTTTACTTTACTCTTTTTACCAAAAGAAGAGTTGAATAGAAAAATAATCCAAATACTCCATAAATGTTAACTCAAAAAAAATATTAAAACATAATTAATTATTACATTCATTTTTTCAAAATATTTATTTTTCCTAAAAAAAACAAAAATACATGTGATAATAATAAAATATTTTTCAATTTTTTTACTTTGCACTTGACAAGGAGTGACTTACTCCTACATACTTTCATTCACATGGAAAATCATGAATCATATAGTTCTTAAGATGAAAGATTGATTGTTTCACAATTTGATATTTTTAATTTTTGAAAGTTTTATATGTTTTGGATTTTATGTTTTTTTTATAATTCACTCTTTTTAGAGTATATGATAGTGCAATCAATTATTTTAGTACTCTTTACAAATCATACATTAAACGATGATTTTTTTTTTATCAGCAAAGAATAAAATTAAATTAAAAGGGATACAAAGGGGTATCCCAACCCTTTACACACTCCAAACCATGTTTTAAGGCCTCAAAAAAGAGCACCCCAAAAACAGGAGGAAAAAAACTAT
>Ga0123342_1010701_pt1 | contig 10368 bp, 5 predicted proteins | sample Turbeawhitnodule_FD_89960 | JGI IMG/M metagenome (GOLD analysis project Ga0123342, IMG submission 89960) | Root nodule microbial communities of legume samples collected from Mexico - Turtle bean Mexico white nodule | ecosystem: Host-associated > Plants > Roots > Nodule | place: Mexico: Nepantla... | reverse complement strand
CCTAAGGTTGTGCCTCAAGCCCTTTATTTCACCTAAGTTTCATGGGCTTAAGTGGATTCTCGCTCAAGCGAGAATGGGCTCACTTGAGCGAGCAAAACGACGTCCAACCCAACTTCACTAGTGCTATCTCGCTCAAGCAAGATATAGCTCCCTTGAGCGAGTTTCCCTGGTGGTGAGATGGTGCTATTGCGCGTTTGGCAACTTGGTGAGTGTTTATACATTCCAACTTTCCCTTTTTAGCTTTGTATATTCTCACCCTGCCCAATCATCTCCATTCTCTCCTAAAATCCTGAAATTAATACTCATAAGTGTCTATATTTTAATATGAAATATTATTGAAATTTGGCACTTATCAAACTACTACGTTATGCAATGGATGGTTACTATTATAAGACTAGGCATTCAAAAAGATTGAGAGCAAGTAATAATATTTAAATCATTCTTTATAATTCTTTAAAGTATATGTATCTCAACACAAATTTGAACCTTATTTTCTAATGCAGTTTTTTTATTGAGTAGAATCCACTGTCTTTGGATGCCCTAGATTATGTGAGAAATGCTTGGGCACATATTTCCTTAATTTTTATAACTCTAGGATAGTTAATGAATAGTATAGGAATTAGATAGATAAGAATATGATTAGTGTTTGTAATACATTTTATCAATATATATATATATAATTTGCTTCTTTAAATGAATGTGTCTAAATTTATGTATTTGGCTAGCTGGGTTTTTAAATGAACGTGTTAATTAAGAAGAGAAAATGCATAAAAGATAATGAACTAAAACAAATTCCATAACTATGACTCATAGACAATGGTTTCAAAACCACTATCTAATTGCTCAAAAAATCGTTGTCATTGACCTTTTCTGCACTAGTGTTTATAATTATTAGAAAATACATATTTTTTTATTTTTTAGAAAAAAATGACACTCATAGGAATTAAGATTTAAGTATTGAGAAACTTTAAAGACAAAATATTTGAAAGTTACAATATTTAAATTTTTAATTGAGAGTGTTACAATATTTATTTTTATTAAATAAGATTAATACAAGGAGATGATTTACTACTTAGAAGAAGAAACTAAGTGTTCTTGTCACATAGTTCCAAGAACTAGAGTATTCCATTCTTTACAAAATAACAAATGTAAAACTTTAAGAAAAAAAAGTTTAATATTTGATAAAGATATAAAATGTATGAAATCTCTAGTTTTAAATTTGTAAATAGTTCCAAGAACTAAAGTATTCCATTCTTTACAAAATAACAAATGTAAAACTTTAAGAAAAAAAAATTTAATATTTGATAAAGATATAAAATGTATGAAATCTCTAGTTTTAAATTTGTAGACTATAAGAAAACATACTATTAACGTTGATTCAAAGTCTGTATAAGATAATATAACGAAGGAATAGTGTGAGTTTTGATCCATGTTAAACATCGACACTAATTCCATTGATTTTTTTGCTAGACATTAATAAAATTAGTTTAATAGACACTAATTAAATATTAATTTATGAAAGTTATAGATAAAAAAAATTACTATTTATTAAAATGCAGTGTCAATAAAGATAATATTAAGTGTGCATATCTCTAATTACCAAGTTACTAGTATAAAATAAATTTATATATCATAATAACTCTTCAATGTCTTTTTAACCGTCTGAATTCAAGAAGACATAGAAATAGACGATAACTTTTATGAAGTACTCACTCAACTTTTCATATCTTATACTTATAAATATCCTATATTCTTACTCACTTGAGTATTGGAGAGTCTTTTTGTAGGTGAACCTTCCTTCTCTCCTTGTGATTGGCCAACATACAAAGCTCGGTCCATAGAGAAGCATAATCTTTTCCATCTCACAACTCTTCTAAACCATTCTTGGTAAAAAACATTTGGTGTTCATCGTAGGGATTGGGTAAAACATTTCCCTGGTCCACAAATCCTGAATAGCTAGACAAAAATCCAACTCATTTCACAAACTCAAGATGAATCCTCAAACAAAAAACACTTTGATAACTCAACTTGAGGTTTTCCTTCGCAAAGATGAGGAGAACATGTAGAAAGTAGTGGAGAAAGCACTCGGCCAGATGTAGGATAAGCTCGACAGAGAAAATTTAGGCATTAAAACAACTCATTGCAAGGAACAATGACCATCAAACCACTTGAGGTGAGCAGGAAAAAATTAAGCACACAGTTGAATCCTAACCAATCCCTTACTTCGAGCCTCTTACTCAGGAAGGACATTCATCGCGCAATCCTCACCCCCATCACAACATTTCATCCTCAAGGCCATCATGGAGGGGAGAAACTTAGGGTTATGACCAACAACCTTTCAAGGCGATCTCAACCCTTCCAATGAATGAGACGATGAAAGTGAACTTTGTAGACTTCCAACCCTTCACATCGAGTGCCATGAAGACTCGACTCCACATAATTGGAAGTGGCCACGCTTAGAGATGTACAGTGGGACATCAGATGTAGAAGCCCACATAAAATTTAGGGGGTGCATTGTAGGTTTTTCCAAACCAAATTTCTGAGACCTGCCTTGGAATGGTACTACTCTCTATCTTATAATTCTACATATTCCTTCAATAGCTTTTGCATAAGGTTCCTAGCTTGGTTCGCTAAATGCAAACCCATTGTGGCAACCTCGACATCTCTCCATAAAATTGTGTAAAGAGAAAATGAAACTTTGCAACAATATATGGCTCATTTTGTTAAGGCATCTGTGAGCATTCCCGACCTCTATCCGGTAGTGGCTATCCATGCCCTCTAAGTGGGATATTTTCTAGGGAAATTCCTAGACACCCTCTATGCGGATTCCACTACCAACATGGACGAGCTCCGTAACCAAACAACTTGGTACATCAACATTGAGTAGAATGTTGACATAAGAAGAAGCATGATGAGGACCTTGACTCCTTCCAACTCCACACAACCTTTCACGAAAAAATGAATTGGAAGGTTTGAGAGCTACTGATGGAGTATCATCCGAAGCCACCATATACAATAAATAAAGTAGAAGAGTTTTGTAATAGAACAAGTATTTGTAGTTGTAGGTAGCTTGCGACACAAGCTATCTTGTTTGCTTATAAATACTTTGCTTATACATTTTGTAACCAGATTTGATATAATTGTGAATGAAGTTTCTGAATACATAAATCATTCTCTCTCAAGGCTTTTCTTGTTTATAAGCCTATACGACCTAGTAGACACTTGGAAGGTTGGCCTCACCAACTTCATCTTCACACATACACCATTGCCAACATTTGTCATCTATTCGGCTTCCTTCATTCTTCAACCACATCTTCCGTTGCATCTCACTCTCAATCCCCACAAGTATGAACCATGATTCATATAAGCTACCCTCCATTGAATGTAAGTCATGGCATGATCTTGTGGGAAGCATGCAACCTCAAGTTTGTGCGATTTGCACCTCCAACAACTAGTCATCCATTCGTTGACTCGACCAAGAGGTGCAATTATCATCACAACATGTGGCACAGTACGGACGAGTGCTTCAAGGTGGAAGATCTGATCGAAGAACTTATTTGATCAGGTGCTCTCGACCATTTTGTACAACAGGCATACCCTGATTTCGGAGGACAACACTGTCAAGGTCGAGTTTGAAGACACTAGAGGGGAGGTTAAGGAAGAGGCTTCTAATAAGTGTCATATTTCAATAATATTTCATATTAAAATATAGACACTTATGGATATTTATTGATAACATAACTATTTAACCCCTAATTTACGAATTTAAATATTTTTGCATATTTTGTGATTATAATATTAATAAGAACGTTTCATTCCTAAATTTGTGTTAATTTCAGAATTCTAGAAGAAAATGGAGATGAAAGGGCTAAAGGAGAATATAAAAGATAAAAAGGTAAAGTTGGAATGCTCCAACACTCGCCAAAAATCGCCTTGGTCAAAAGCCTTCCAGAGGAACTCGCCAAAACTCGCCTAGGCCAGAAGCTTTCCAGAGGAACTCGCCCATGCACAACCACTCCAGAGAGGTTGGGCTTTTTCTCAAATAACTCGCCCAGGTGAGTCCACTCACACCTAGGCGAGAAATCACTTAGCCCAAGTCCAACTAGGTTAAATATGAGGCACGAGGCACAACCCTGGACATCATTGGGAGAATAAAAGGTGATAGAAAACCCTAAAGGAGGCAGTTGTCAAGGAAAAACATCCTAGATCTTCTTTTCTTGCTTTCCATTCTTATAATGACCAACATGAATGGTTAATTCTACCCTTTGGGATTGAGAGTAATCTGTAGAAAACTCTTATGTATTGAGATGATATTTAAATATAATATTTTGTTTTTAATTGATTATTGATATTTTCATTTTATTTTTAAGCCTTGTTTATCATGATTTAGATCCTTAGATTTGAATTAAAAGTACTTCTATGTTTCTGACCTAAATGATAATGCTTATCATATTTGAATTCTAGGAATAGATTTGAAATGTTAATTGCTATCAACATCTAATCGTAAGGATAAGGATTTTTTTATAAATATGCAAGGAATTGATATTTAAAATAATATCTTAGTAATTTTACATGCGAGAAATCAATATAAATGAATTTTATATGAGCTTCAATATCAATCAAAGAAAAGAATACTATTATGCTTTTCAAAATACAAAATAGTGTGAAGGATGAACCCCAATCCCAATTTTCCCAATTGAATCAACGACTCTTTACTTTGCTTTATTTACATTTTTGCAATCATACACAACAAACATCCTACAAACTTTTACTTAGTGTCTTCTATTTAGTGAATCTTATACTTGATAATTCAACTATTTCTTCTGGGTTCGATATCGGTCCTTAGGCACAAATTATTCTTCTGACGCAGTACACTTGTCGTAAAAAAGTCATCATCTTTCGCGAAGGTTTTCAGTGGAAAGATCAAGGATTCCAACAAGAAAGGGAAAAATTTCTTAAATTTGAACTAAACGGTTAAGTAGTATTGTCCGAGTGTGAATGAACATCAAAGAAATTTCTTAAACTTGAACCAAACAGTCAAGTATTATTGTTCGAGTTCAAACGAACATCAGAAAAATTTCAGAAAGTTGAACAGAAAGGTCAAGTAACACTCTTTGTGACCAAACGGTCATCGGATCAATAATACCTACACGAGATCAAACTATCATCGAGATTTTTTGCAAACTTAGACCAAACGAACATCGAAAAAAATTCTTAAACTTAGGAACAAACGAGTACTACTGTTTGGGTTCAAATGAACAACGCAAAAATTCCTCAAACTTGAACCAAAAGATCAAGTACTATTGTTCGAGTTCAAACGATCATCGAAAATAATATAAATTGTTAGGTCAAAATGATTAATAGACATTACTTGAAATTGAAATCAAGAGTTGACCTACGCTAAACCTAAACGAGTCCAAACTGAGCTTGTTCATCATTCAAATCGATCAACCTGTAAATCTTATCGGACTCCAAGATGGGGAAACTTATGTACATACCTCCAATTATAATTAGATACATTAAGACCAATAACAAATCATTAAATACAATATTTAAGACACATAAACTGAACCATAACTTGGTTATAAGCTATTATAATGGCATCACTAATTAAGTTTCAAACATTATATTTGAATAAAATTGTGTCAAACAAATTAACAGTCATACAATGCATAACCTAAACATTACAAATTAACAAATATTGTACCTAAAGTCTAACAAGCACAATTAGGACTGGGACATCTACTAAAAGCAATCAATTGAAGTAAAACATGTTAAACCAATACAACCAATAAAAAATTATAATATATAAAAATGAAGTATAACAAGTAGTAAATATAGAATATTTAAGACAAAATTAAAGCATATACAAGCCAATGATCACAACCTCTCCATCTTTATTCGACAACACAACTTAAAAATCAATGACCATTCTAACATGGTTTTGAAATATGATATCAAACTTTGAAACATTTAGTGCAATACCATAATAAAAAATATGTGTTCCATGACTAGTGAGACACAATACTATTATAAAAAAAACATGTTATAACACTTTAGAAGCATTTACTACAACATTATGCAAAACTTTAACAATAATGATAGAATCTAAATTCAAGTGGATAATTTTCAAATTTGAATGTAAATTACTAGAAAAGTGGTGGGACAATTGAAATTCAATTTAATTATTTCCAAATTTAAATCCAAATTGTAACAGTAATGGTTGAAGAATTCAAAATGAAATTAATTATTTTCAAATTGATATTTTAACATTGATTTTACAAAGTACGAGGGAAAATAGCACATAAACACACATACACAAAAATATAAAAACAATACCACAATATTGATGTGGTGTTAATATCGATCGAACTCTTTAAAACCCTTTAAAACCCCACAATGAAAACATACATAGATAAAGAGAATAGTACATAAATAATGACTCACTAAAACCACTTTTTCCTACTTTCAAATCTAGAAAAAGGGTGACATTATCAATCTTGTTATGTTAAAATGAAAATCAAAACATATTGTAATTGATTTACCTTACAATGTAGTTAAATTTCAATTGAGGGGTTGATTGTCAAAGTCATTCGTAAAATATGGGGGCATTTGACTAGTACTATGAAGTGGCTCCGAATTGTGCTCCAACACCGTAGTTAGTTGTTCTTGTAGCTTCATTCTCTCCTCCAATAGTTCATATCTTTGATGTTCTTGTTGTTACATTAAATCTTTTAGTTGCTTCTTTAACTTCTTCAAAAGGTCTTTTAGTTTCAACTAAGTGTTGTTGTGTTTTATCAATAATGGCGCTAATACTAAGAGTTAAGTGATGGATGACATACCATGTTGGATGTTGAAAATCAAATCTCAGTGTCACAACATCTACCTCTACTCTTGTCTTTAACAACATCGGTTCAACATTGAATCTTTGTTGTTTCATTCAATTGTTAGATGTTGTTAATGAATCATTCAGAACTATCTGATTGGATGACCCATAAATGTTGATTATATATGTTTCAAAGTCACTTAAAATATTTGGAAGTAGTTAGAAATGTATGATAAAAATATAAATAAAATTATTAATAAAATGAGTAAGTTACGTAGGTTACAAATACACCCATCTACCCAACCACTGTCCTCTTTGGTGTTAGTGGCAAGAAATAATTCATCTAGTTCCACACGACAACCATATTTTCATTCCTTATAGAATTTATACAATTAAAAATGTTATATTAACTAATAAATATTTTCACAACATTTAAGAAAATTTACACAAGTCATGAATAATACTTATTAGACCCAATGCAATGTTGAGGTGAAATTTTTAGCCAATAGAGTGCACTCCTCCACATCGAAAGATATATTAATGTTACTTTAAAAGTTTTTTTCTTCAAACTTTTTGATATCCCAATAGTTTAGCAGATCAATTCATGCTTGTTCACATGTTCAATAGGTTTGGTATCATTTACCCTAGATTTGGTGAGCATATCACAAAGGTGTTTTCTAACTTCTGCCTCATAAACCTTTCAAGTTTTCCACTTATCATGAACAACCCAAGTAACAATAGTTTGAAAAAAAAGAAACATGCATTGGGAAAGATGACATGCTATGATAATTGATTAAAATTATGATGTAAAGTTACCTTAAACTTTGTCCACACCATTTAACATGAATAACTTCATAAATAACCTCAAAATGATAGTAGAGACCCCTAAATTGTGCTTATTACATTGTTAATTACCTTAATAACATGATAGTTAGGCGTTCAACTAAAAAACATCAAAAGAAAATGGATAAGCATTAAGTGCATAAATAAAAAAGAAAATTCAATAATAAAGTAGACTTAAGGTTATGTATTTAATTGGAATGTCCATATCTATTTTGGTACAAGTGTGATTGTTATGGGTTGTCATTATTGATAATTAGGTACATTAAATATTGTATGTTGTATTTAAGGGTGGTCATGGATCTAGATCCAATCCAAATCCAAACAAATGGATTGGATTTAAAATTCATATCCATTTTAACTAGATCAAATTTATTTGAATTTTTTATAAATTCATTTAAAGTAGATTAAATCTAGATTATATCCACTTTATTAATTAGATTAAATACACTTTGTCAATTACATTAAATCCATTTTGATATGGACACATACTAACTTGGTTCGAACTGGGCCTAATCCGACTCAACCTGGACGCGGACCAGCTCAGGACACCATCGGCCCAAACCGACTCGGTTCAACATCGTCCAGGACAGAATTTGCTTGACATGGGCCCAGGCCGACTTCGCTCGACATTGGCCCAGGCCGACTCTGCTCGAAATCGTCCCTGACCGACTCGGCTCAACATTTATCCAGGTCGACTCGGCCCAACAATGACCCAAATCAAATCGACTCAACATTGACCAGAACTGACTCTGCTCGACATGGGCTTCGGCCGACTCGGCTCGACATCAGTCTGGATTGACTCGCATCGACATGGGTTAAGACTGACACGACTCGACACCAACTCAGCTAGACATTGGCCCGAATCGACTCTATTCGACATGGGCCTGGACAAATTTGGTTGGACATGGCTCAGGCCAATTCTGCTCGATATCAGCCTAGAAATCGACTCATGCCCTTTGTCCAAACATCGGCCCGGGCTCGCTCGACCAGACATCGACCCGGGCTCGCTCAACCCGATATCGATCTAAGCCCGCTCGACCGACATCGATCCGGGTCTGCTAAACCCGATATCGATTTGGGCCCGCTCGACCAGACATCGATCCGGGCCCGCTCGACTCAAAATTGACTCGGGCCTGCTCAACTCAACATTGACTCGGGACTACTCGGCTCGACATCAACCCAGGCTCGCTCGACTTGACATCAACCCAGGCCCGCTCAACTCGACATTGACCTGGGACTACTCGGCTCGACAACGGCCCGGACCTGCTCGACTCGACATCGGCCCGGGCCCGCTCGACTCCACATCGGCCTGGGCCCGCTCGACGACATCAACATGGGTCCGCTCGACTCCACATCAGCCCTAACTCAGTCATTTCGATATTGGCCCGGGCCCACTAGACTCAATATTAGACCCGAAAGACTCAAGTCGACATGGGTCTGGACCGGCTCGACTCGACATCGGCTCGACCCAACTCCGCTCGACATTGGCCCGGGCCGACTCGGCTCGAAATCGGCTTTGGACGACTCGGTTCGACATCGACTCGGGCCCTCTCGGTACGATATTGTCCCTGGTCCGCTTAGCTTGACATTGGCTCGGGAATGCTCGGCTCGATATCAGACCGAACAGACTTAGCTCGACATGGGTCTAGACCGACTCAACTCCACATCGGCTCCAACCGATGTCGACCCACACCAATTGGGCTCGAAATCGGCGAACATCCACTCGACTTGACATCGGCTCAAGGAGACTCAGTTGGACATGGCCCAGGTCGACTCGACTCCATATGCGTTTGGACTGACTCGTCTCGACATGGACCCGGACCGACTCTACTAGACATGGGCCCAGGACGACTTGGCTCGACATGGGCTCAGTGTCGTCTCAACCTGGTCTGGGTGCCAATTTGACTTGGGCTTTGGCCCACTCAGCTCGACTTGGCCCTGGGTTGACTCGGCTCGACTTTGGCCCGGAACGACTTGGCTCAATTTTGGCCCATACCGACTCGATTCGACTTGGGTCCGAATGTCTCGGCTCGACATGGACTTGGGCCGACTTTGCTCAACCTGGGTCCGAATTGTTTTGACTCAACCTGGATCAGTAGTCAAAACCAACCCAAAATGCAATTTGGATAATCCAAAAAATGTATCCAATCTATATCTAATTCTAGGGATGGCAAAGCGGGGCGGGATGACCTTTTCAACCCGCTAACCCGCATTAGCCCGCAACCCGCGCGGGCCAGTAGCCGGGCAGGGCGGGCTGGCCCGCAAACCCGCAAGAAAAAAATATTGGCACTTAGTAGCAGTAGGGCAACCTAAACTGGGTCATGCCAATTAAATCAATTTCAAACACGATAAAGGAGCAAGACACCAGTCAGAGAAGGAGAAGTAAGCAGAGGGTATTTAGAAGTTACCCATGACCCAGCCTTCAATTGAGCCAAAAGTTATCTTATTTTTATTGTATTATTTTTATGAAAAATTAATTAATTAATTGTCATTGTTTTAATATATGCAGATTATGAGGAAAATTATAATTATGAAAAAATGGATAAAGGTTCTACTACAGTGGCATCAAATGTTACTGAAATGGAAGAATGTCAATAATGTTTATGTTTAATGTTTTTGAATTAATGTTTATGTTTAATGTTTTGGAATTAGGTATTTTTAATGTTTTGGAAGTGGAAGAATAGTGATATTTGATATTT
>Ga0123342_1010699_pt1 | contig 10374 bp, 8 predicted proteins | sample Turbeawhitnodule_FD_89960 | JGI IMG/M metagenome (GOLD analysis project Ga0123342, IMG submission 89960) | Root nodule microbial communities of legume samples collected from Mexico - Turtle bean Mexico white nodule | ecosystem: Host-associated > Plants > Roots > Nodule | place: Mexico: Nepantla... | reverse complement strand
CGTTTCAAACAAAAACAATGCTGAAATAAATCTGTTCATTTTCACATAAATCGATTTATTTTCTGTAAAGCTGGGTTAAACACTGTTTCTGCGAGAAAGTTTTAAAAGGTCAATTCACCCCCCTCTTGAACTTTGGCACTACTAAACCCAACAACCATGTCACACAATTCTAAGTTCGTTCGTCCAGAAGATTTTATTTATCAAAGAAACGCAGGCACATGCAATGGATATATTCTTCCACATTACTAGGGATTTGGGGTCGAATCACGAGGAACAACATCAAACATTCCTGATCCTTTTGTAATTGAAGTAGGTAATCCTACAAAAATTCAGAATGGATATGAAGAGAAATGGTTACTCAACCTCTTGGTTATTGATATACGTGGTGCAAATGACAAAAAAGGTTGCACTCAATGTAGATGTGACCTTATTAATCTTCCGAAAGACTTTTATAATGTCACCAAAGATATACATAACCAAAAATTGACTACTACAAACTATAAAGGTGGACTCTTTTGTTGCCAGGATAATCTACAATGCAAACTAAGAGAAGATTTTCAAGGTCCAATAAGAATAGTTTCCTTAAGATACAAAATAAGTTGGGTTGATTGGAATGAATATCAAGTACCAGTTAAGGTTTATATACTTGATTCAACAGACAAAGTGAAATCAAATGGTTCCCAAATAATTCACGATTGTCAGGTAGATAAGTTTTGAATATAATACTTAACAAAATAAACAAATTTTTCGATGTCCATTAAAGTGAGTAAAAAACAAATGTTTCTTAATTTATTTCAGGCAGAGTATACCATTCAACCAAATGGTACTGGTGACTCTCCTCATGTGCAAAAGGCTAACATACCAATGGAAAAAGGTGGTTATCTCATCTATGGCACTGCCCATATGCATTCAGGAGTTGTGAATGCTACTTTATATGGACAGGTGATAAACAATTTTGTAACTATAATCAATTCTTTTGTGATTTATTTGTTTGCTATGTTATTTTCTTTGATTTCCTTATGACTGTAAGATGTGTCATATGATAATGCATCACAAACTCTAAAATTTTCATTTTCTTTATATTTTAGGATGGAAGGATTTTATGCACTTCAACACCAAAATATGGAACAGGAAAAGAGGCAGGAAATGAAGAAGGATATTTAACTGGAATGTCAGTTTGTTATCCTCAACCTGGTTCTATCAAGATTAAAGATGGTGAAATGTTGACTGTAGAATCTAGATATGAAAATGAATTTCGTACTGGAGTTATGGGTCATTTCTACATATATCTTGCAGAGAATATACCAGAAAGATATTAAATATGTAATTCAAAAATCTTTTATATTTCTTCACCTATTGCTTAATTTATTTTTAAGATAGTTTGTTTCATGATAAAAGAAGTTTCAAAATTTATTTTTCCCTTATCTTACTTTATCTTACTTTGTGTTTTGTTGTTTTATTGTATATGACATAAAGTCGGCTATAAAAGAGGAGGAAAACTATAAAGATTAAATAATTCCTTTTTTTTTTGTGATATCAAATATTTGACACTTTAAAGACGTATTTTTTTTTATACTTTTAAAGCATATTTGTGATGTCCCTTTTTCGACAAGTGTACCGAATCAGAAGTAATACTTTGTCCATAAGGACAAATATCGAACCCACAATGAACAATTGTTTAAAATCCTAATAGTAGCATTCACTAAGTATAAGAATATGTACAATAATTTGATTTGATTTGATATTGACAACAGTTTGCATGAAAATTAAATAAAAGCAAACTAAATGAGTAAAAGATTTCAATTAACAAAATTAAGAATGAGGTTAATCTTTCTCACTTGTTTGTAGTTTTAAACATATAACATTCGATCTTGATTGGCATTGATGCACATATAAAAATCATTCATATCGATTTCCCGAATACAAAATTATTAAGAGAGTCTCTTAAATAACGATTCCTCGCATATTTATAAAACTCCTTATCATTACGAACAAATGTTATAAAGTAATTAACATTTCAAATATATTTCTAGCATTCAAATATGTTAAGCACTATAATTTAGGTCAAATGCTTAGAAGTACTTTCCAGTCAAATTTAAGAATCAAAATCATAAATAGTTTCAAGCTTTGAGAATAAAATGATACCAATCATCAATCAAAAACTTAATATTATAGATAAATATCACCTTAATACATAAGCGTTTGAACATATTACTCCTAATCCCAAAGAAAAGAATTAGCCACTCATGCTGGCTATCACAAGCATGGACAACAAGAAAAGAATATCTATAGCATTTCTCGTTGACGATTGCCTCCTTTAGGGTTTCCTTCCTTTGGTCCCTTCCAATGATTTGTAGGGTTATGCCTTACGCCTTTTACTTAATCTAATTGGGCTTGGACTATGTGACATCTCGCTTAAGTGAGATATTACCTACTTAAACAACTTTTACGAGAACACATTAGACAACATTTTATAGTTTTAAATTATTAACATACATATTAATTTACAAAATTATGCAATAGGCAACATTTTCAAATTGTTTTAAAACGTAATTACACATTTAAACCACATTTATAATTTTATATTTGGACCATTTTTATAATTTAACTAGTAACAATGTATATAATATTAATATTTCAAATATGCAAGTTGCATACTCTATTATATTCCAAAATAGTAGAAGTTGTAATGATTACAACTAATTAGAGTTATAAATTAACAAAGAAAATCTCTCAAAAAATTTACATTTCTTCAATAAACCATAAATCCATTTCAGTATTAGTATTACCTTGATGTCCAACCTGGAAAAATTAAACAAAAATGTACAAACTTTTTAAATATTATCAAGTTTGTAAATAAAATTAGATAAATGCAAAGTACCCAATTGATAAGTGTCAGATTTCAGTAATATTTTATATTAAAATGCAAACACTTATGGGTATTAATTGATAAAATAAACATAAAATAACTCTTAATTTATGAATTTGTACCTTTTTACATATTTTGTGATTTTAATTTGAATAAGAATAATTTATTCCCAAATTTCTGTTAATTTCAGGATTATAGGAAAGAATGGAGATGATTGGGCAAAAGGAGAATATAAAAAGTTAAAAAGGGAAAGCTGGAACACATCAGCACTCACCAAAGTTCGCCCAAACTCGTCTAAGCCAGACGCCACCAGAGGATCTCACTCAAGTGAGCTCAATCTCGCCCAAACGAGCTCAATCTCACCCAAGCGAGATTGCTCCATTAACATTGGGCCTTTTTTCGTGCTTCTCGCACAAATGAGCCCAATAACGCCCAAGCAAGAAGATACTTAGCCTATGCAAATTAGGTTAAATAGGAGGCTTAAGGCACAACCATGGACGTGCAAGATTGACAAGAAAACACCATTGTGTGAAGTGTAATCGAATTTGGAGGATAGTAGGTGTTAGAATTCCTAGAGGAGGCAACCGTCAAGGAGAAACATCCAGAATCTTCTTTTCTTGCTCTCCTTGTTTGTAACAACCAACATGTGTTGTTAATTTTACCCTTTCGGATTGGGAGTAATTTGTTCAAACTCTTATGTATTGAGGTGATATCTAAACATAATATTTTGTTCTTGATTGATGATTGGTATTATCATTTTTTTAGTAATGTTTGTTCGCCATGATCTCGAAATTTAGATTTTACTGGAAAGTACTTCTAAGTTTTTGACCCAAATGATAATGCTTAACACATTTGAATGCTTGGAATAGATTTGAAATGTTAATTGTTATCAACGTCTGATCTTACTGATAAGAATTTTTTATAAATATGCGAAGAATCAATATATAGGAGGCATGTTAATAATTTTATATGTGAGGAGTCGATATAAATGATTTTTATACGGACATCAATATCAATCAAAGGACACAATATTGTCATGCTAATCAAAATACAAATGAGTGAGAAAGATTAACCTAATCCCTATTTTCCCAATTGAAGTAACAAACTCTTTGACTTGTTTTCTTATTAATCATTGTGATCTTAACAAACTTTATTATTGTGTTTTCTATTTAGTGAATTTTTTACTTGATTATTCAACAGTTTCTTATGGATTCGATATCCGTCCTTAGGGACAAATCATTACTTCTGACAACACGGTGCACTTGCCGTAGAAAAGTCATCACCAACCTATATGCAAATGATATGTCTATACTTGGTCCAAATAATGTCCAAAAGATAATATGTAATAAAGGATACTTAACAAGAATTATCTTAAACTTATTGTCAGTGTTTCCAACCATAAAGATGTGTTTAACCTTTGCCTCATATCTCAACTTGAAATTTGTTTCAATATGCATAACATCAAGATTATGTCTTAATATATTGTCTTTCCAGTATGGAAGGTCCCAAAAGATGCTTCTTTTTGTTCAATTACGCCACTCCCCGTAACCATGTATTCTTTGCACATTCCCTTCAGTTACTTTAGGATAAGTCTTGACTTTATTCCAAACTTGTGTAGGTGTGAACTTAGGTGGTGGAGGATCCATGTCAACTTCCCCCTTCTGGAACTCATTTTTGTTCCTCCTAAATGCGTGATCATTCGATAAAAATCTACGATATCAAACCAAAAATCCCCCCCCCATGATGTAATCTAAATGCCTTTGAGTGCTCCATGTAATGTGGGCATTCCTATTTACCATGAGTTCCCCAGCCAGACTACACACCGTAAGCAAGAAAATCATTAATCGTCCACATTCACGCTACCTCATCATGAAGTTTTCTTTCTTTGAAATATCGTATGTTGGGACACCACTCCACAATTTCTTCAAGTCGTATATCAAGGGCTGTAAAAATACATCAATACCAACCCCTTTGATTGAATGGGTCTGGTATGAGACAACTTAAAAACATATAAGGTTTAGACATGCACATTTCAGGAGGAAGATTATACAGAGTCACAATTATAGGCCAACATGAATATGGTGCATTTGATGCTTCCACATATGGATTAAAACCATCAGAGCATAAACCCAATAGCACATTGAGTGCCTCCACAGAAAAATCAGGATATACTCTATCAAAATGTTTCCAAGCCTCACCATCACATGGATGACGCAAAACACCATTAGTGCTTATGTTATCATAATGTCATGTCATTTCTCCCGTAGTCTGTGTTGAAGCATACATTCTTTGCAACTTTGGCATTATTGGAAAATAGAACATTTCCTTTACAGGAACTGGTTTTTTGTTACTTGATCCGGTGTTCTAATGATGGTACCTTGGCTTATGACAAAATTTGCATTCAAGCAACACCCCATCATTTTTATTGTATTCGTTATCATAGAAAAACATGCAACCATCCACACAACAATCAATCCTTTTAGCCTGTAATCCCAACTTCACACTGGCCTTTTTGCACTATAATAACTTTTAGGCAAACCTATTTTGGAGGGTGTTGTATCCAAAAGCATTTTTGAAATAAACTCTAAGCATTGGTCAGAAATATTCCAATTGGATTTGCAAGCTAATAGTCTAACACACATTGATAATTTGGACTTTGATGCCCCTTCACACAATGGCGTATTTGCATTTAACAAAAGCTTATAAAATCTGAGTTTCTTCGTTTGGAGGCTCTTCCTTGTTATCTACATTTGGTTCTTGGAATGACTCTTGTTGCCTAAGAGCATCATACATCATGTCTTCCATCCACATAAATTGGTCATCTTGTGGTTGATTGTGTGCAACATCCATTCCCAAAGCCATGTAATTATCGTTATTATACAAGTCACCTTGTACCATGTCTTCACCACGATCAGTCAAAATCCAATAACTAGATCTGAAACCATATTTGTAGAGGTGAACCTTCACAACTCTTTCCTCCAAAAATTCTTGTACAATCACACTTACTACATAGACATCGTATTCCTCCATCATTCTGATAACATTCTTGTTGACAAGATTTGGTTATAAACTCTTCAACTCCCAATATAAAAGACGCTTTCAAAGCATCCCTTTCTCTATGACACCTATCATACATCCATCCACAATTTGATGGAAATTGATCCATGTTCTGTTGATAAAGCAATTCACCAAAAGTCAACGAATTTTAAAGACAATCATTGGAAGACTGAAAATATTGTCTTAAATAGTATTTGCAGATTAGTTATTAGAATAAATGTCATATTTGTTACAAACGAACATCTAAGAGTTCATGTTAAAAACTCTTCCTAGTTTAACCATATATGGATTTCCATAAGTCATTCAGATTTGTCTAATATTTTTGTCTACTGCGTGCAGTATGAGTTTATACAAACTCAATTCAATGAAAGTGACAAACCTAGAATTATACAAACCACTAGAATTATACAAACCTAGAATTATACAAACAAGTAGAATTATACTTAAGGACAACCTGCATATCACTAATAAATTGTGTGCTTACTGTAACATTTTACTACAACCAATGATATCAACAACTGTGTAGTTGGTTTACAATAGAATGCAACAAATAGCAAATCCTCTACAAGTGTCATGAATTTGCAGAATTTTACAAATTTTTCAAACTTACAAATTGGACATCTTATGCAATTTCTTGAAATTCTTACAATATTATCAACTCTTAAATCTAACCTTTCAATTAGTACAAAAACATGATTTCAATGCCACATCTCTAACCTCTGAAGCAGCAGAATTTAAACACAAATAACCATGAAAATGGAACACAAACTCAATCTCCAAGTCAACAGAAACAAGAACCAAGTTCAGCATAACCAAAAATGGAAACAAAAAGGAACTAAGGAACCAACAATGAACTTAGTATAAAAGTATAAAGGTTATCAAACAAATGATTAGTAGTGAAGGTTTCTAAATTCCTGAAAAGCTACACTCAATAATCCTAGATACCATCCAATTTGAACTTTGAAGAAGAAATACATTTTAGGAAACAAATATAGATTACCGATCTCATTCTAAACCAAAAAAGACCCAACCATGCATGAATTACCATTAGCCTGAGACCAAAGCTTCTATGAACCTAACTTCTCTTTTCATGAACTTAATTACTACATTAGCTAAGAAAAAAAGAAATATCATTAAGGTATATGCATAATCCTACATAGACAAAAGATGTTATTGATCTCTACTAGGCTAAGGCAGCAATAAGATAGAAGGCAAGAATGTCATGCAAAGAGTAGTAGTGATCATAGTTGTTTACTAAACATGTTCAACAAAGGGCATTTATCTCCGTTAAACAATAGTCTAAACTTTCATAAGTGCTTGTAAGATTAAGCTTAACTAATTATGTAATCTTAGCTATTAGTGTTTCAAGGAGAAATTAATCTTCAATTTTTCTATTCTCTCCTAGTTCACTTTTAAGGTGTGCTTGCTTTTATTAAATGTCTAAAAAGTGTTACTACATATTAACAGGAATTTCTCAAGTATATAAATAATGGTACTTCACTTTTAAAAGAGAGGACTTTTGATGCAACTGTTACAACTTTGGAACTACTTTCTAAGGCATTGTCTATAAGTGTAATGAAGATTATAAAGAAGCAAACTTGGATTTAGAAGATGATGATTCCAATCAATAAAACTTGTATTTGATTAACAGTGATATAGATTTAATAAATGTATAAACATATTCAAAAATAGTAATCTGTAATTTATATAAGAACTGTTTGTTGAATAAATTTCCCCATGTTTCAACATTGTGGACCAGTCACTATGGAAAATTGCCCCTCATTTGAAATAGCATTGATTGATATGTAAACTAATAAATACTAACTATTAGTTTATTTTAAGATAGAGACATTTTACTTTACAATTCTAATTGGGTTATACACTTTGCCTAATCTACATCATAAGAAATAAATAAAAAAAATCTCCACTTTAGCTTCCCATATATACATTGGGATCACAATTTCCATCAAAGCTTGACAATTTAAAATTATAGTTTTGTGGATTTGGATTATGCTATTGGCATCATCCTCCAAAATAGTTTATTCTCCAATCTTCTTCTTCTTGGTAGTCATGTTAAAAAATTTCTCTCTGTTTATTGAAGACTCACATATTATTTCATTTATCATTTTTCTTGTGAGCCTTCTAATTTTTGTAATCTTTCCACCATTAACCTCAAATTTTCATTTTTCTTTTTCTTTTCTCCTTTTAGAAGCTTCTAAATTCATTGTAAGTTGTGGCAAGCTAAAGGAAACAAAGTTAGGAAAACAATTAGTGTCATTCTCTAAAAGTATACCCATGTTTTTTTAGTTTGTTTAGTGGAGATAGAAAAAGTTGTCATTTATTCATCCAATCTTTGAGATAAATATATTTAACTTTAAGAGAATTCAGTTCTTGAATCTAAGCATCAATTGATAAAGAATAACTCACTACACATTTTTAAAAAATTATACAAACCTATCAAGAACAAAACTTAAGAAATTTTGAAGACAAATAATAAAGCACAAAAAGAAGTAGTTAAAGAGAGTAGATATGTGAGAAAAGAAAGAATAGAATAAAGAGAAAAAATTGCTTTAGAAGACTATAATAATATTATTTATATTATTATTAGAAGTTACTCAAGAAAACTAGTTAATATCCATTGATGTCAGAATATTAGGATAACACAATATTGGAATATTTTGCCAAATAAAAACGAATCAACAAATTATATTGTTCTTAATTTAGAACAAATTTGGTTAATAATGCCTCTTTTCAATTCAATTTTTTTTGTTCTTTCTTTGTTTTGTATAAGTATTTCTCACAAACAATTTTCAAACTATTTTGATTTGCTTTTGAAGTTATAAACTTAAACTCAATACTACTATGTGATTCAAACAAGGTATGATTACTTCACTCTTGTGATTGAAGTCTACTAATCAATTCAAACTAAAAGCAATGTCAAACTTACACTTTATCTAAAAATTTGTTTGATCAACTAGATTAGAAAGGAGCCAAAACTTCATGAAAATGACATAAATATGACTTAAACAATAGAGTAAAACTACACTAGAGGCAAATTTTAATCAATGAACATTATTAATGTACATGAATATATGAAAAAAACATGATTCAATGATAAAAAAAATTTACCGAATGAATAAATGCACAAAACCAATTTAGCAATGAAAACAAATAGAAATAAAAATTAGAAACACAATTAACAACAAAAATACAAAACAAAATTAGAACTCAAATATTAGAAACAAAAATATTGATAAATTTGTTACAAATTTAATTTTTTTGACAAAATTTTAAAAATATTTACTAATTCAAGCGTAAATAAAAAATCAACTCATCCTCATACAAATATGGATTATACCTTACTCTAGTAATCAAATGATGATAAAATAACTTGAATTAGATTGATTAAGAATAAGAAATTTTTATTTGTTTATCTTTCTATGAATTTTTAGAAGAAAAACAACAAATTCAAAGATGTTCACCGCTGAACATGAATTTAATTCATAAGATTATATAAATGTGAAAGCTTGTATCTATGTGTGAAACAAGAACATAAACATAACAAAATAACATGAAAAAAAATAAAGTGGATATATAAATAGAATTATTATAAACTTGTTATTGAATATGAGATTAATTCATAGGATTATTCAAGTGTAAAAGCTTCTTTCTAAGAATAGTAAAATATGAACATACACACGAAGATAGGAGATGATTGAAACACAAAAAAGAAAGAACTAAATCAATTCACCAAAAAAGGTGAATAAAAGAAGAAAAAAATGAAAAGAGAAACTTATGAAATAATAAGTTTATCACACCACTTGAAGAAGCTTCGAGATAAGTGTTGATAAAATTGTCACTTGATCTAAGGATCAAGATAGGATTCAAGTAAAACGGAACTTTGCATTTTTCTAATCATTCTATAAATGCTTTACAAAATCTCCTTAAAATTCAATTATATCAAAAATTGTTTATAAACAAGATGAATGATTATTTATAGACTACATAGTCAAATTTCCTAAACTAAATGAAATGGAAATGAACTTAGAATTACATTTAAATTCAAACCTATATCTAATGGTAGAAATTTAAATCTAACCTAGGGAGGGAAATTAAAAATTAAAAAATACAATGATGATAATCAAAGCTAGATGGAAGAAAATCTTGAAGCACATTTCATGCTTGAGCCACACTTTCTATGGTTCATTCACACTTGTCTTGCCTAGCTTATCCTTCACTTTTCTTTGTCTTTTGAATCTAATGCTTTGTTTGAGATTTAGGAGACTCAAATCGGATTTGATGGGCTTTAATTTTCTTTTTGTTTCTTGGCAATTGCTTCCTGCACCCGATCAATTGTGATTGGCACCCGACACATTTTTTAAAATCCAAAAATGCCCTTGTCTTCTTCATTTATGAAAACATTGAATGGTGAGGAAGAAGAAGTTCAT
>Ga0123342_1010698_pt1 | contig 10374 bp, 5 predicted proteins | sample Turbeawhitnodule_FD_89960 | JGI IMG/M metagenome (GOLD analysis project Ga0123342, IMG submission 89960) | Root nodule microbial communities of legume samples collected from Mexico - Turtle bean Mexico white nodule | ecosystem: Host-associated > Plants > Roots > Nodule | place: Mexico: Nepantla... | reverse complement strand
CGATGTAATGCTTTTCTTAATTACTGTGGGAAAATCATATTTAGGGTTACTCATATTTTTCGTGAAGGGAATGTGTGTGCTGATAAGTTGGCTAATTTATGATTTATTTATAGAGAATCATTTCATTGGTATAATAGGCTTCCATCTAATCTGTTATTAGAATTCTTTATGAATAGGTATAGTCTACCTATGTATCATTTTTTTTAACATATGAGTTTTGGTCTAGTCCCCCTATATTTTTTTTTTGTATTTTCTTTATTTTTTCTTTTTTTAATAATAATTTTTTCATGTGATGGCAGATGATTGTTGTTACTTGAGGTTTCAATCTAGTTGAGATGCCAAATTGCGTAATGATGCCTAACATGAAAGCTTTTATAAAAGAAAATTATAACAAATATATTTATATTGTGAAATTTACTGATGGATTTTACCGACAAATAATATTTACGTCTAGATACCAATAGATATTACCGATGGATACTATTTCACACTCAATTATTGACGGATTTTGGTGACAGATATTGAATCGCGCTCAATTATAAACAAACTTTTATTTTTGTCCATAAAAATTTGTCGGTAAAATTTCTTGGTAATTAAAAAATTACCGATTGACACAAAGTCATTGATAATTTTCTATCAGTAAATAATTAATTTCTTATATTGCATGTGAGAAAATGGTGTTGCAGGTGATTTATCTCTACATTGAACAAATTGAGTGTCCATTAGTGCAGAAAATACATATAACACCGGTTCTATGAGACATATAATGCTGGTTCCATTATCGATGTAGATCTTAGCAATGTAAAATGTCAATTACATATAATACCGGTAGTAAAAATCAATGTAATATGTACCAAAATCTGAATAAAATATTCAAAACTATGTGCTCTAGAAGGCATATATGACACCGATTGTGGCTCCCAACCGGTGTTATATGTGTTCCATAGTTAAATACAAATCCTAAACCCTAAACTCAATACCAAAGCGTTCAATATATAAAAATTAAAATAATAATTCAAAAATTAAAATATAATACATTATATTTCAAACATAATACATCATAAGAGAGAAGCAGCGGTGGGAGCGGTGGAGGCAGCAATTTTAGCAAAAGCAAAATTAACTCTTGAGTAAGAAAACTTAGAATAACACAAATGGAGAGTGAGGGTACGATGCAAGAAAATAAGGTAAAAACATATATTACACTGGTTATGAGTAATAACCGGTGTAATATACCTTTTTATTAACTTAAACTCTTTTTTACTCTGAAATGACATATAACACCGATTGTAAAAGGTGTTATATGTAATTTTTAAAACTTTAAAGACTTTTTATTTTTAATTTGGAAATTACATATAACACCAGTCCCTCTATCCAATCAGTGTTATGTATAGTGCCTAGAATTAAATTTTTCAATTTGTTTTTAAACTCTGGGAATGACATATAACACCGATTGTATAGAGGAACCAGTGTTATATGTCATTTTTAAAATTTTTTAATTTTTTTTAATCTGGAAATGACATATAACATCGGTTCCTCTATCCAACCGGTGTTATATGTAATCCCAGAGATAAATTTTTTTAAAACCCTTTCTTTTTGCTTTGAGCATGACATATTACACCAGCTGGATAGTCCAAGCGGTGCAATATGTGTCAAATATTTACGAAAATGTCATCGTATTTTTGTTTACATCGGTTCTCATTTAACTGACCTAATATGTCGTTGTAAAAATATTATTTGCACTAGTAGTTTTACATTTTTTTTTTTATTTTTTTATATATATTAATTTAAATTTAATCATTTATAATTTGGTTTATGAAATCTAATTTACCTTGACTCAACTTATTAAAAGGTTAATCAAACTAGATCACTCATCATTCCGACTTCACCCACCACAAATTGGTAAGTTAAATATGTCGATTTCCCTAAATTTTATATAGTTCCTTTTAAGTATGAAAACAATAATATTTTTTTATTTTGTATATATTTAACAAAACTTAATGCATAATGAATTAAAAACATTATTTTAATCTAACATTGTTTTAGAGGTATATCTTTTAGGTAGATTGTCGTCAACCTGATCCATCATGGATTTAACTCGAATGTCCTTTGAATCCAATTTTTTAATCTATTATAAAATTTATTTTCGACCTTGAATCAGATTTATCCATAAGTTTTAGACACATATATTAACAATTATTTTTAATTAAACAAAGTTTGTATATTACTAGTAAAAAGTAAATAGAATTGGATTTCTTGTTGTTTTGTTGTGAACTATGTATGCTTCTTTTTACACGGTTAATAAGTTTTGATTTTTTTTTCATAATAGGTTTGGTTTGCAAAAATATAGAATTTTTTTTTTAATTATCATTGGTTTTTGTTGGGTCTTTTATGAGTTTATATGATTTATTTTTTCTTTTTAAATATTCTTATTTTCTAGTAAGTAAATTATTGTTGAAATATGAAGTGATAGTCTAATTGTAATTCATAATCTTGTAGTTATAACTTTATAGAGTGATGCCTTTTATAAAAAATAAAAATAAAGCAAAACAAATAAGTTGAAAATAACATAACTTATTCAATCCCATGTCAAGAAAATTTCACAATTTTTTTTACAATCAAGAAATCTCACTCAGCTTCCTATAATTTGTTGAAAAGTAAAAGGTATTTTTAGACGTTTGATTTGAAAAAAAAAATCATAACTCTTAATTAAATGGTACAATTTTTTTTATTTCATGTATAAAATATTTAAAAGAGAAAAATAACTTTATAACTTTATAGAGTGATGCCTTTTATAAAAAATAAAAATAAAGCAAAACAAATAAGTTGAAAATAACATAACTTATTCAATCCCATGTCCAGAAAATTTCACAATTTTTTTTTTACAATCAAGAAATCTCACTCAGCTTCCTATAATTTGTTGAAAAGTAAATGGTATTTTTTGACGTTTGATTTGAAAAAGAAAATCATAACTCTTAATTAAATGGTACAATTTTTTTTATTTCATGTATAAATATTTAAAAGAGAAAAATAGTTATTACTATTTTTTATTTATTTACCGTATTTTTTTATGCTATCACAATGAATATCACTAAGGTTATCACTATTATTATTATTATAGTTATTTTACAATTATCACAATCTAGCTTGGTACTCTGATTTAAACAGAGTGAATTTAAAGTTAAAAAAAAAAAAGACAGATGGATAATCAGTTTATCAGGATGTAGAAAGGTTAGGCATATATTGATAGAAAAGGCAAAGAAAAAGATGTTCTAACACTGATAAGAACTTTTGTTTAGCATAAAGTTTAGTTAGTTAAGTATCATGGGGTTTTACATCTTTCTTCTCGCCTCTTCCCTCGTCAACAATCACCTTTGTTTGCTTTCTCATTCCCACGCATAGGCTATATAATACGTACGCAAACATTCATTCATTCATGTGCTTGTCACCACCATCACCATTTCATACAGAAAACTTAACCCAATGGAAAGGCTAAATTTTATAAAAAATGGAGTGAGTAGTTTGCCTCCAGGTTTTCGTTTCCAGCCAACAGATGAAGAGCTTGTGTTTCAGTACTTGAAATGTAAGATCTTCTCCTGCGAGTTGCCTGCTTCAATCATTCCTGAGATCAATGTCAGCAAGTATGATCCCTGGGATTTGCCAGGTACAACCAATTTCTTCTTCTATGTGCTTATTTTTTTCCTACCAATGAAGATTCTAAAGGTGTACCACAAAAGTCTATACTTCTTTTATTTTTTTATTAGCAAAAGAACAAGAATATAATGAATAAAAGAAAACATTCCCCCTTACATTCATAAGAGCTAATTCTAACCTTCTACAACAACTACAGCAGCTGCAGAAAAGAAAACCCCTAACTTACACAAAATTGGCAACTAATGCTAAAAAAAATTGGGTACATAAGTTCGCAACTGCAAAACAGACAAAAAAAACACTGCGCACCTAACAAAATCTAAGTTTATACTTCTTTTACTTAACGTCTAAGTTTTACAAAACATGGCTGACTCATGATATGGGATTAAAGTAGAGTAAACAGGCTACCAGGTTTTTCAGTAGTCCAGTCACAAATCTTCATGTATTATATTTCTGTTTAGTTCATACTATAAAATAATTTTATATTAATTATACATAAGTGTTCTCGCTTTAAGTCCGAGAGATAGTATTGCTAGTATCAATCATCGCATTTAAGGTATTGTCCGTTTTGGAGGTCGGTACTCCATCACGGTTTTGTCCTTAAAAGGTGGGTTGAAGGAGGAGGGAGTATATAAACTGTCATTGACCTCAACTCCTGAACGATGTGAGACTATATTGATTGACGTATGAAAACAAGTCCCCAGTCGAGGTCTAAGGGAAGTGGATTCCCCCTAATTAAGGGGCTAAGGAGCCTCTTCGGCCACACGGTGGGCACAAAAAATGTTCTTACAAGGTTGGGATCCTCTTAGAGTGACTATTTCTGTCTTCGTCCTCACGGCTTCTAGTCTTAGTGATCTCCGATTTGTACTTCCTTTCTTCAAGATGAACGAGGTGGGGTACCTGCAAAGGTGCTCCGACGCTCAAGTTAATCCGAATACAATATGCAAGTGAGTTAAGAGTAAAAGATTACCTGACACTGGATCTCCTCTTGTATTTATAACTTTGGGATGAACCTCAGCTATCATGGACTTGCTCTTTGATTCAGATGGAGCCCAATTGTACCTTAATCATAATTTATAATTAAACTTGTTTAATTATAGTTAATCATGAATTTATTGTCTGTTCTTAGATTCATTCGACCTTGTCAATCTTTCGACCTTTCGATCATCCGGTAATACAATAATTATAAGTTGATTAAAGTATTAAGCCAGCTAAAAAAATACAAATAAAGAAAAACCAAACGAAATAGAAAATGAATCATCAACATGCATGACCTAATCAACGAAAATGAGCTTATTACAATGTAGTAGATTAGTGCATGATTATAACTTAACTGTTCCAATCTTGTTTATGTATTTAATTAGGAAATTGTGATGATGAAAAAGAGAGGTACTTTTTCAGCTCCAAGGAGGCCAAGTACCGAAATGGAAATCGTATGAACCGAACCACAAACTCTGGCTATTGGAAGGCAACGGGATCAGACAAAAAGGTTTCATCGTCAATAAATAATGGCATTTCCGGGTTAAGAAAGACTCTTGTATTTTATGAAGGAAAATCTCCAAACGGCTCCAGAACTGAATGGCTCATGCATGAATATCGACTCCTCAGTGTGGAAACTAGTGCTTCCAAACCAATCCAAGTATGTTTATTATCTAAAAACCATTGGAAGAAAAAAAAACACCAGTATTGCTTATGACAAATTATATCTATTTGTTAACTGCTTTGGGGTTCATAACTATTCACAGGAGATAGGGGATTGGGTTCTGTGTCGCATATTCATCAAGAAAAGAAGCATAGAAAGTGATAACAACACTACTCCTCCCAGACAGAAGAATGCAGTGACGAATAATGTTGAGGTGGCTGAGCCAAGATTCTTTGAGTTTTTTAGTGTTCATCACAATTCAGTTCCCGCTCCTATACATTCTTCTACACTCTCATCTTGTTCAAGTTCCAATAACGTTGAAGAGGTCTCTTCTCCTAACCACGAACAAACAAGCGACTAGGCTAATTTATAAATGAGCTCGTTGATAATTCTGTAATGCATATATAGTTGGAGAGAGAAATAATTTTTTTTTTCAAAATGGAATAATGTTAAAATTGTACCACATTATAATTATAAAATATTGTCTTTTATTTGTTATTCTCAAAATAACATTTTCCTTTAAAAATGCAATGCTCATTTGCAAATTTTCATTAAGGAAAATTATTAAAGAGAATATTCACGCTGATTTGGAGCTAAAGAGCTAAAGGAACACATTATTGGAGGTGTCTCACCAGCAGGAATGATTGACTTAAATTAAAAAAAAAAATACATTAACACTATATATTTTTAGGATGATATAGTACTTTAACACTCAATATAGTAAGGGTTGTGAAGTGAGTGTAGTTTGCTCTTTTATTGTCAAACTAACTTTTTTTATATTTTTATTATTTGTTAAATGTTAATTTTAATAAATATTCTTTCACACCATTGCTGAAAATTACATCCATCTATTTTTTAATAAAATATTATATTTTAATATTATAATAAATTTTTTGAGTTATAAGTTATGTAGAAAAGAATCAAAGTATAAACAATATTAATTTTTAGATTGTCTATCTAATAATTATTCGCTTCAAAATTTTAAGGTTTATATATATATATATATATAAGTTATATATATGCTAATTATTTTAAAAGTCATAGAGTATCTTTATAAACTAAATTCCTTCTCCTAATTACGTTTAAAAAAATTCCTATCTTAATGAATGGTCTCACTACTGAAACGTTAGCTATAGTCAAAGTACAGATCAAATATTAGTATTAAATCTTAATAATTTAACTGTGGGATTAAAATTTCTTATTGAATAAGTTATATATATATATATATATTATATAAAGAGAGAGAGAAAGAAAGAAGAGAGAATTGCAAAATGAATCTTATCATTTAATCACAGCATCTACTAATTTGTCTTAGTATTTTTGTAACAGATAAACTTTTTAAATTTAATGACTAATTTATTAAAATCTATAATAATTAACGGAAAATAATAGATATTTTGTAATCGGTTCAAACATCTAAGGTTATTTTTTACTAAGCAAAAATGTGTATTGTATAATAAGTCCAATTTTATCTTGTAATTCCATAATATTTTTTCTTTGTAATTCCTTAATGTAGACAAAACAGTGACGAGGAATAAAAGAATCGCTGCTTTTAGAAAGCAAAAGTTGATAGGGCCGTAAAGGTAACTGAGTTATTGTTTTTTAAACAGATAAAATAAGTTTCAAGAACCTTTTATGCATTACTTACAAAGAAAGAATAAATATTATTCACTAATCATACTCATTACAAGAAATTATAATTTGAAATTGAATAAAAGACTTGGCAATTGATTAGTACAAATAAATTTATAACAACACCGATTTATAACTAATTCAATTTTTTTAATTCAAATTCCAATTTGACTCGAATATGCAATTATAAAATTAAGATTTGCTTATAAAATTTATGTTCAATTTCAATGCAAATCCTAGGAAATTGATAACATCAAGAAATTAGAACATGAATGAGAAATGAAAATTTGTTAACAATTATAATGCCAAACCAATCTTCAAATTAATTTGTTTCAAATGCAAATGAAAATACAATATTGTCTTGGGGAGGATCGTACGACCAATGTCACGGCTCGGCTCTTATCACTGGCCGATCGAAGTAAAGGTTCACGTCCGTAGGACCGACCGATTACAAAAGTCCAATTACGCTCAATCAACAAAGCTAATCCGCGATTAAGAACTAGGTAATGCAGTCATAAACGCGGTCCAACTTTTTAACCTGACACAATAAGGAAGGTCACCAAAGATAATATAAATAGCGCATATTCCAAGAATCAGGTACATCATCATATACAGTGCTCTGAGAATCGAGTACTGAACGTCTTTGCTGACTTTAGCATCGGAGTGCCTTCTGCAGGTACCCTCTGAGTCTGGATTACGAGAAGACTGAGGTCTGGAAGGAAGGGAGCTAAAGGATAGACAACCGACCCTTTAAATAGTTCTCTAGGCCCCAACCCTCATACAAGAACAATTGGCACGCACCGTGGGATCGAGAGAAATTGAGTAAAGAATGCTAGTAGATGGTATCAACCCGCAACATGACAAGTGAGAGGATGACCAAAGTTGACCAGATGACGTTGTTATTGTCTCTACAGAGAGGAGATGGCTAAGCTAAGGAGGAGAAATGAAGAAGTGAGCAGGAAGAACGAGCAAGAGATCCAAGCTCTTCATAGGGAGAACGAAGATATGAAGAAGAAGTTGGTCGAGGGAGGACCATCCATTGTGCCGACTAACCTTGTCGGTAGGTCATTCACCTCCCCAGGACAAGGCCCCCACTCAAGAGATGGATGGTGAATCTTGTCCTAACAAGTCAGTCCGCACGATCGGTACCATGGATTCAGTGCTTCGACACCCTTTCACCGATTCTATCATCGGAGTTCCACTACCGGACAAGTGGAAAGGCTTCAACAGGGATTGCTATGATGGCACGACCAATCCAGATGAACACATGGATGCGTACTCTACGCGCATGAGCCTATACACCTCAGACGATGCGGTCTTGTGCTGAGTGTTTCTGACGTTGTTGAAGGGAGGAACTTTCAACCGGTTCACAAAGCTCTCTCCCAACTCTGTCGACATCTTCACGACATTGATGTCCAAGTTTGAGACGCAGTTTGCCACAAGCCGACCGCACCACCTGACCTCCATTGCCCTGGTTGGCATCCGCTAGGAGAAGGGAGAGTCCTTGAGGACCTCTTTCGATAGATTCGGCAAGGTAGCAATGAGCATTCAGAACCTCAGCCCAGATGTGACCATGCATCACATGCTGACGGCCTTACGGCCGGGACCATTTGCCGACAGCCTCTGCAAGCAGCCGACCAATAGCTTGGACAAGATCAGGAAGAGAGCTGCCAAGTATATGCAATTGGAGGAACTAAGAGAGTTCCATAACCAAACCTGGGCGGAGGCCATCAACGAGAAGGGAAGGAGGAGAAGGAACATCAGGGCTGATCGGCCAATCGGGGAGACTCGCGCAGGGATTACCATAGCAGCTGGTTCTCAAGATATACCTCCTTGACGACCGAGAGGGGGAGGATCCTAGACCCCTCTTAGTGCTGAGTTGATCCCTCCATCCAGGAAAGCATCAGGCCCAAAGAATGTCGACCGTAGGAAACGGTGTCGGTATCACAAGAACAGTGAACATTCCACCAAGGAATCTTAGGCCCTCAAGGATAAGATAGAGAAACTTATCTAGGCTGGGCACCTGCAACGATTCGTCCAAGGTGGCTAAGGCATAAGAAGATCCCCCAGGCGGGACGAGCCCGCGAAGCGAAGGAACTACTCCCCTCCAAGGGCAAGAGGACGTGGAATGCCACGTATCTAAAATTTTATTATGGTTAATTAATAAACTTTATGCACTCTTTCCTCATCCAACCATTTTTTCCTTAAGGAGGGTTTTCGGTCATGCGGATTTTAACGAGGCGTTTCTCTCTAATTGTTTGCCATTTAAAGTCAAGTTCACGCATCTTTCTGCGCTCGGTTTAGTCTGGATGAAGCCTTAACCGACATACCTTGTCGATATCGCAAAATCCTCGGATCGGTTTGGATGAAGCCTTAATCGACATACCCTGCCGATACTACAAAATCCTCGGATCGGTCTGGATGAAGCCTTAATCGGCATACCCTACTGATACCGTAAAACCCTAGATCGGTCTGGATGAAGCCCTAATAGGCATACCCTATTGATATTGCAAAACCTAGTGTCGGTCTAGACGAAGCCTTAATCGGCATACCCTGCCGATACCGTAAAAGTTGGATGCAATCAAGGACGTAACCTTAACCGGCTTACCCTACTGACACCCAAAAGACTCACGTTTGGCCTAGATGAAGCCTTAACTGGCATACCCTACTGAAATCTTAAAACGCATTACAAGCACAATCGGATCGATTACTTAACTTGTTCATTTTTCTTCATTCAACTGACTAATGAACTTAACTAGTTCAATTTTCTTTGTTCAACTAAGTTATCCGACTAATGAACTTAACTTGTTCAATTACGATCAAGGAACTTAACTTGTTCAAATAAGGCTACAATATACGAAGAAACGACCATTTCATAAATGAAGAAAGCAAGAAGGAGGCCACACCCCGACCTCGAATGTAAAGCAGTAAAATGCCACATCCTGGTCGAAGGAAGCAAGAAATTTAAACCTAAAACTTACTGATCATCGACTTGAACACCTTCGGTTGATGCTCTCCAAGGCCCTCACCTCGGCCCTTAGCAAGATCTGACCCTCAAACACCTTGTTTTCGGGGTCGAACTCACCAGACGATGACAGACTAGTGAAGAAGCTAAGATCCCTCCACAAAAGTCTTCTAACCGAGTATGTGTTAGCTCCATAAACCCTTGCAAAGCTAAAGCATTTATCATGAAAAAGACAATTTAAAAAAATAAACTAAGAACTAACCAAGGAATTTTGGACAAGATTTGGGACTGCCAAACACCAAAGCTTAGCAACTTTATTAACGATAGGAGAATTAACAACCAAATGTAGATTAATGGTTTTGAAAATGATCCTGCCTGTTGACCAGAGCGTTGAAACCTGCCTCGTCAAAGGATCGACTTGCGCACCGCTTCAAACGTCCGTCCTTCTCCAAGATCCACCTCAAGAACCTGCAAAAGAACAGAGCGG
>Ga0123342_1010697_pt1 | contig 10375 bp, 2 predicted proteins | sample Turbeawhitnodule_FD_89960 | JGI IMG/M metagenome (GOLD analysis project Ga0123342, IMG submission 89960) | Root nodule microbial communities of legume samples collected from Mexico - Turtle bean Mexico white nodule | ecosystem: Host-associated > Plants > Roots > Nodule | place: Mexico: Nepantla... | reverse complement strand
ACGCCAGCACAAATGCCAAATCCAAACACCATTAAACCAGTTCCCGAACTCGGCCACCTTAGCAGCTTTAGCCGTGCTAAGCGAATATAATCTCGGAAACATTCCCTTCAGAGCACCACAATTAAACCAGCTGTCCTCCCAGAATGAAATATTTCCTCCATCACCAACTTTCCACTCAACCCCATCTTCAAAACTTCTGCCCCAGCCCACCGAGGCCCAAACCTCCTTCAAGTCTCTCCACCAACTTTTTATTTATTTATTTTTTATTGCTGATATAAAAAAATGGGATACTGCATAATTAATTATGCAGGGAACAAATTAAAATTTTTTACATTGGGGGTTTGTAGTGTTTATGCATTTGACAGTAAGATGGAGAAATGGGAGTTCTTAGGAGTTTCCACCTGCGTTTGATTTAATTTAATAATAAAATATTAATTACTTATTAGATACTTAAATTAAAAGAAAACTACAAATAAAGATAGAAAGTAAATTTTTTAAGTTGTTATTAAAATAGTTTCATCTTAAATCTTTTTATATGCTATTAGTATTTGGTAACTATTTTTTAATGACATATTTTTTATAAATTTTCCTTCATAATAATATTTTTAAGAATTTTTCTTGGTGTTATTTCTACCAATCTATCTTTTTTTTAAAAAGTTGTGAATAAATAAAATAGCCTTTTATCACGATATAGATTATTCATTATAAATTTAGAATATAATTTATTCATTCAAAAAATAATTTATTACAAATCTAATTATAATATAATTTTATGGCTTTAAAATATTTATTTGTTATAAATTTTAGTTATAAAATTATTTATATCATACATTGCTCGTTCTGAAAATACTAATTTCTCTTCTAATCAAATTGAATCTAAAAACTTGGAAAACGATTAAAGGACTACGTTTTGTCATGCAGATAAATTTTGTGCATGCCTAATGGTTGAATATATGCATGTTGGTTACGTGATAATTGTGAGTTATAGAGAATAACCCTAAAAGATAAGGGTGCACACGCTAACGTTAACCTATGGTTAGCATCTGAAAGTAAGTGGTGCACATGGCAGGTGGTTTTTCTATTACAGTAAAAGATTAAATGTTTTTAGTTGAAATTATATTCTTGTGAACGAAAGCTGTTACACAAATACTTATAAAAGGAGCTTGAGACCCCAAGTGAAAGTATGTTGTTTTTGCATACTAGACTGAAATTGATTATTTTTTTCGTAAGTTCTCACTGACTTGATCGTCGAAGTGTAATAAACAGGTAGAACGTCTTCTGTCACAACGGAACCACATTCCAGTGCAACAAAAAAACACAAATCAGTATCCAGAAGAGACAAACTCGAAGAGAAGCGTCAACCCAGATCAATCGACAAAAGAGTCAGTGAGAACAGGATCCATAAACTACTAATTCATATATTTTAACATTACGGTTATGCAATCTTTCTCATTTGATTATTGACTTTGCCAATAAAAAATAATAATTATTGACTAGTCAAAGTAATACTAATAGACCATTTTACATTTTTTCAATTAATGTAGTATGAAATCGAAGAAAAGAGTTTGGGTTTTCTTCTCAAGCCATTATAAATCTTTCTTGATTTTTGATTCTGAATAGCATACTATCAAGTTTCAGCAGTGTGAGATGATGGCTAACATCTTGAGTCTCTCATCAATCTCTCCACGTTTTCTTCTGTTCATCATAGCCTTTCTTTTGCTTTTGCAGTTCAGTTTTGGTTCAGGTTAGTCTTCGTAGTGAATCGTGAAAATACCTAGAAGAATATAATCACGATCACTTCCACAACGTATGTGTCATGCATGCATGCTCATATTTTTTTGACAAATAATTAAATGTAGGGTTTTGTTGATTCTGGAAGAAATTATAATATTATTGTTTTGAAAGGATTATTATAAAAACCTGCACTTAGTCCAGTTAGTGCAGGTTTGTTTACCTCATTCAAATCGCAAAATGTATGAATTGTATGTGTAAATTGTAACAGCACGATCACTGTCATTAGTGCCTGGAAGATGATGAATATTAATTAGTCCTTGTAAGTGTTTAGCACGTAAAGTAAAAGTACATTTTCTTGAATTTAGAAGCTTACTAACAGTTAATAACGTCATTTGATCTTAATTTGCAGATCTGAAAATGAGAAAATTAGGAGTCATGCCAAGTTCACCTCCTTCACCTGAGCGTAATCCACCTTCAGGTCCTCGTCCTCCTGGTTAAATTTTCATTTTATTTGATCATATATCACCAGAAAACGAGTTGAATCAAGCTACCTTTGTTTCTCATCTTGTTTTTTCCTTTGTATAGGTAATTATTAAATGAATAAAAAACACTGAATCCACAACCTGTGTTTTTCAACCACTGAATCTGCTGAATCTATGCTTTTGCATGTGAAAAGTGGCTTGAACCAAGTGCAAACAAAGTCTAGGTTGGTCTTGAGTATGGGTAGTTTGAGTAGATGGATATGAGCCATAACAAATTGGGTGGGTTCTTCACTTTGTTTGATATGTGTGATTTTGTGGGGATTCTTTGAGTTTCAACCTTGTATAAGGGTATGTCTCTATCAATTTATTTATTTTTTATTTGATTATATTAATTTATATATTCTTTGATAAAAAAAACCAACATACATTTAGCGGCAAAAAATAGTCTATATAAATTTACATCAACCTACTAAAATTTAGAATGAGTTCTTATTCAATCTTAAAAGGTCTTATAAAAGATAAAAATAAATAAAAAATGGTGTATATAAGTCAGTCAAAAGGCTACAAATGATAAAAACAATATACGACACCAAAATTAATACATATATAGCACGAATACGGACACGAAGATACGTATATTCTCTAAAACGTAGGATATGGGGACACAGATCTATATATTATATCATTTTGAATTATATAAATTGAAAATAAATATTTATTTGCAAAAGTATGTTTCAGAGTCTTTTGGGAGCAGGAAGATATTTTTCATGACTGGTTCAAAAGAATTTGTTCCTTATTTTTATAATAATAATAAAAATTTATACAATAAATTTGAGTTTTTAAAAAATTATTGTGTTTATACCTTTTAAAATTGTGTTAGAACCGTACTAGAATTTTCAAAAATTTAACAAATATTTTTTGAATTGAACACTTCACCGATAAGTGTCCTATGAGTGTCGACATTGATACGTGTGTCCGACACAGAAACACCATTTAAGAGAAGTGTCCGAATCTCATTGATTGACGATAAAGCCGATGATGATGTTTAGAAAAAAGAGAAAGTTGATTTCGACTCAACTAAGCTCCACAGGATGCAAAATAAAATGGGTGTTTCTTTTTTACCACTAAAGTTTTCTTTCTGCACCCTTATATTCTTGAAAATACCCAAATTTCACTTTAACAGTTTAGTTTTAAGTAATTATGGAATAGGATATTCTGTAAACAAAAGAATTTCCAGAATAAGAAATCCGAAAGAAAAAAAAACGATTTTGAAATATTTTTTCTGAAACACATTTTTTTACTTTTGAAATGATAATTATTAAATGTGTTTTAAAAAAGTATGTTCCAGAAATATTTTCAAAAAATAATCCAAAGTCATTTTTAAAAAAAAGTAAAATAATCTTTCCAGAAATGATGAGGGTGCAAAGAGAAAATTGTTTGGGTGGAGGAAGAAACACCCAAATAAAATTTATACCTAAACTCGTCCAATATGAATAAACTTATTTATTGAAAAATAAATTTTGAAATGCAATTAAATAAAGACAAGAAATAAAATAAAATGAAAAATAAGTTAGACAAATTAAACTTTTACTTTAATTATTTATTTTATTTTGGTTCACTACTTCTGTCTTGATTTGATTGCGAAAAAATCAAAATAAAAGCTATTATATTTACATATTTAAAAACACAAATATGTATTCATTAGAATTATGGTGGGTAAATAACAGAAGAAACAAAAACATAGTTGATGGTTTGGAGCCACCAACAAAGTTTATTAATTTGGGGAATTTTTGAAAATTCCCATTTATGTAGAAAATGGTCTACAAAAAATAGATAGGTTCACTAGTCACTCATGAAAAAATCGTACTACATCATTGATGGTTCCACTAAAATTAAAATTGGATATCTTATAATCAGTTATGTATTTTTCAATAAGTTTGAAAACATAATTTTAATTAAAATTAAGAACTTAAATAAAAAATGAAAAATATTAATTTATTTTTTTCTTAATTTAATAGTTAAATGAGTTACTCTAGAGCAATTGATTCTTAGGATTTTCCACCCTGCGTTTGCTTTAATTTAATAATCAAATATTAATTACTTATTAGATACTTAAATTAAAAAAACTACAAATAAAGATAGAAATTAACTTTTTTAAGTTGTTATTAAAATAGCTTCATCTTAAATCTTTTTATATACTATTATTGTCTTTAGTAACTATTTTTTAATGACAACATTTTTGATAAATTTTCCTTCATAAAAATATTTTTAAGAATTTTTCTTGATATATATGTTATTTCTAACAATCTATATTTTGTAAATCTACTCGAATTAATAATAATATATTTTCTCGTGAAGTGAAAGAAATACATATGCCGATAAGTTGATTAATTTATGATTTATTCATAGAAAATCATTTCATTGCTATAATAGGCTTAGCCAGTTCTTAAAATTCTTTACGAATAGGTATAGTTTACCTATATATCATTTTTGTTAGTATATGAGTTTTGGTTTAGTCTTTGTATTTTTTTTAATAATATTTTTTTTGTGATGATAAATAATGATTGTTGCTTGAAGGGTCAGTTTAATTGAGATGTCAAGTTACATTATAACGTCTTACATAAAAAAAAATTTATAAAAAAAAACTTTTATTTATTATTATTTTTATTGTTGATAAAAAATAAACACTTCCAATTTTGCCGTCATTATCTTCTGCAATCCAGTAAAACAAACATTTCGAGTTTTCTCATAATCTTATATAACCAACATTATAAATAATTAAAAACTAAAGAATTAAAATTGTGGAAACAAAATTGAGAAAAAAAAATTGTAAATTTTTTTTTGTCTAGGAAAAATATTATAATTAAGATTATAAAGTTAAAAGCACACATAATTAAACAAATAAATATAAATAGTAGAAAATGCCAAGAAACATAACATATAAAATAAGGGGGATTATTTTTGTAACACAAAGAAAGTCAATGAAAAATTGTATATAATCCTAAATTGGTCAACTACTATGAAATTTACTGAATCATAAGGAGTGACCCAATAGAGATTTCAATATTTAGGAAATTTAATATCAACGACTATCAAGTTAATCCAATAGTTGTTCTTTATACGTTCATCAATTTCCTCATTTCTACTCCATCCTAACATAAATTAAATATTAAATATAAAAAAAATACACTCCGAATAAAAAAAGCCTATAAGTAGCAAAAATCTATAGTTTTTGTCATGTGTAACATTACCACGAAGTTTTCTTTTATAATAGCTGAGTTTTATTTTTCAGGTTTTTCATTTACACAATTCTTCAATTAGGAGTCGTCAAATTAACATATTTGTTTTGTTAAAGTAAATTTGGATGAACATTCTTTTACGTAAAATAAAAATCGGAATTTTGTACATGATAAAAAAAATAAGAATTGAAGAAAAAATATTACATGTGATTACTTTTAGATTCTAAAAATATTGACAAATAATTCTTATTTTTTTATCAATAAAGAATAAATAAAATAAAATGAGACACTTCAGGGTATTCCAGTCCTTATACAAAAAATTGTCAGGTCAACCTACTCAACCTCATCAGACTCTACAGATCAACAAACCAATCCTCAAAGATACATGAAAAGAAAGGACATGTCACATCAAAAAATTCAACAATCCTTATAAAATCCTAACAAGGCCCTTATAATCAATCTTGAGTCAAAAGAGAGCAAAACAATATATACACACAAAACAACTCCTAGTAACAACCGAAAACCCACAATAACAATACTCCAGATTACAAGACAATCAGATACCCTCACCTAACAACAGGTCACAAAAAATCCTACTCAATAGTACATTTTCTTCAAACCTATAATCTTTACCTACCTACTAACCTGATCGAGAGCCACATCCTCTTTTCATAGCCACAACACCAGTAGAAACAAGAACTTGCACAAAAAATCCAACAGTTATGGACAAATAGTTAAAACAGTCTGCAAAATATCATTCTTTCAAATACTTCATACAACACAGGAGATCCAAGCACCAATCTGAATAAGAGAAGTTCACCAATTTTTCCTTGGTTGTAACTTGAGACCAAGGTTTCCTTTGAGTCATAGTAAAAACCTGCAAAAGATCTACTCTCCCATTATTAAAATACATTTATTCCTATGATTCTATATTTCACCTACAATTGGTACCTAAATCCCCGCAACATTTATATTGAAAACTTCCTTCATACATACAGGCTTAAACAACATGAAATTCATTTATGCATCATAATGAAACACCGAGTAAACCCCAAACCACTCAAAACAGAGACCCAGATTCTCCAAGAAACCTTACACTCGAAGAATAGATGATTTACCGTCTCCACTTCCTCACCACATAAGGGGTATAGATTGCTTACCAGAACTAAGCCACGTCTCAAATGATTATCCTTAGTAGCAATTGTATTAGTTAGCACCCTCCAAGCTGTAACTTGCATTGAAAGGAGAGTCTTTAACTTCCAAAAATCCGTAAGAAAATCCCCAAAACCACCTTACTCAACCCCCTTTAGATGATTATAAGTTGCCTTCATCGTGTAAACTATAGGCATTGCATCCCTCCAAATCCACTTATTAACCATGCCTTCACCCTCTTCCACTAACCTCTTATTATCCAACAACTGCGAGAGTTTGTCAACTTGACTAAATTCCCACATAAAGAGAGCTCTTCTCCACCCCAGCTTCCACGACCAATAATTGTCATTCCAAGCACCAACCTGTGATAAAGTGCAACCAACATCTAAAAAGACCGAGAACAGCCTAGGAAAATTTTTCTTTAAGGATTCATTATCCACCCACTTATCCTCTCAGAACTTAATTTCTTTCTCATCTCCTACTACTCACCTTCCTTTTTCTTCGAAATCATTACCCATTCCACTAAGTTCCAAACTTTTCTAAGATTCCTCCACCATATAGATTCCTTAGATACAAGCTTGGGACCTTAAATTTCTCCAACCACCATACTTTGAAACTAAAATCTCCTTCAAAAAACCACTCTCTTGAGACATAAGTCTCCAAATCCACTTACCCAAAAGAGCATAATTAAACCTTCTTATTTCTATAACCCTTGAAGTGTCCCTTTTAAGTAATTTATTCTTTGTTGATAAAAAAAAACAAACCCTAAACCTCCTTTTTCTTTTGACTCACATACCTTATTCCACATCACCCATGCAATTTTCCTTTCCTTTGAGACCCAAATCCATAAAAAATTCTTTGTATACTTTCAACTTCCTTCAACACAGACACAGTAACCGGCATACGAAAGACAAACATGTAAAATAACGGTAAGGATAAATTATATAAGACATAGCCTACCAGTTAAAAAAAAGAATTTATCTTTCCAAAAACACAATCTACTCCATAACTTACCTAGTATTCCTTTCCATAAAACAAATCTCTTATGATTCCCTCTTATCTTCACTTTCAAATAAGTAAAAAGTGTCTTCATAATTCGCAATTAAAAATTCATATTATAACACATGATGCAAAAATTAAAAAAAAAAGAGTTTTTTTTTTTCAATTTTGATACCAAAACTTTCTCTCTTTATTATCATTATTGACCTGCTTTATCATTATTGACCTGCTTTATCTTTATTGACCTGCTTTATCATTATTGACGTAATCTTCTATGGAAATTTCATTGAAAGCTCAAATAGAAGCAAAATTTTTCTATCGTGACTATGAATCAGAAGCTGTATATTATAATTAATTGGGTTTGGGTTTCTATCAACACACATAAATGGAAGGATGCCGATAAAATAAATAAATTGAATGAGAATAAACCTTCTTCAAGTTCTGCAAACTATTGGAACTATAACTACTAATTCATATCTTTACGACTACGCAATTTTTTTTTATTTCATTATTGACTTTGCCAATAAAAAATAATAATTATTGACTAGTCAAAAAGTAATACTAATAGACCTGAAATTTTATTTTTCTTGATCAATCCCATCGTTGCTTGACAAATTCTTGAACTTTCTTACATTTTTTCAATTGATTTAGTATGAAATCGAAGTAAAAAAGTTAGGATTTTCTTCTTACATCATTATAAATTTGTCTTGATTTGTGATTCTGAAGCATACTATCAAGTTTCAGCAGTGTGAGATGATGGCTAACATCTTGAGTCTTTCATCAATCTCTTCACGTTTTCTTCTGTTCATCATAGCCTTTCTTTTGCTTTTGCAGCTGAGTTTTGGTTCAGGTTAGTCCTTCTAATGAATCATGAAAATGAATAGAAGAATATAATCACGATCACTTCCACCACGTATGTGTCATGGATGCATGTTCATCTTTTTTTAGTAGATTCAAACTTTGTAATGCTCAATCACAATAGACATGGAGTTCCAAAAAACTATAAAGAATCCAAAAAAAAGAACAGAAAATGAAAAGCTAGCAGTGATTCAACATCATAAGCATTTATTTTGTTGTGGTCCAAGATTTTGATTGTAGCATGTGTTTAAAATTGTAAGATCACGATCACTGTCATTCATTAATGTTTGATAGATGACGGTCCTGGTAAGTGTTTAGCAGGTAAAGTAAAAGTAGATTTTATTGAATTTAGAAGCTTATTAACAGTTAATAACGTGCTGTGATCTTAATTTGCAGATCTGAAAATGAGAAAACTGGGAGTCATGCCAAGTCCACCTCCTTCACCTAGGCGTAATAAACCGTTGAGTAATACGGGTAATAAACCGCGGGGCAGATTCTAGGGTCCACCACCAAATTCATCTACACGTCTTTAATTTAATTACTATAACATAGTTTCTAATTTTATAATTTTGTTGTACTGAAAATCTTTTGATATGTAATAATAGTTCTTTTGTCTTCAAATGTTCTCCTACTACTCAGTTTCTGTTAATAATCTATTTAATAAAATTGGGAGAAAAAAATACTGAAGTTATAAATAACTTCATATAATTAGGAATAAGAGAAGATCCTTGTTCTCAATGGACTTTGAAAAATAACAAAACAGTACAACCCTAGAAAATATCACAATTTAACTATTATCAGTAAAAAAAATTAGAAGGAGGCTTTTAAAGAAAAATATCACTAACAAGATTAATGAAATAAGAAACAACAAATTTTTCAGTGCTAAACAACATAGGTAAAATTAACACAAATGAGTTAAAGTTGATGATGATGTTAGAAAAAAGATAAAGTAGATTTCGACTCAACTAGACCAATAGAGTGCAAAATAAAATCTAGGCTTCTTCTTCCTGCACCCCTATGTTTTTTTTCCTGCAGCCCCATAATTTTCTAGATCCCGAAACTAACATAGACCTTTTATTTGAAAAGGACACCGTGGTTACCGGAAATTAGAATCTGGCAGTGTGTTACGGATTCATCAATCCAGAACTGAATCATCTTTTTTTTCTGGATGAGGGGTGTTCTGGTAGCAAATTTTGCATAAATTATTGATTTCCAGATTGTTGAATCCGAAAGCCTAATTCTATTACGGATTGGGGGATTCAGAATATTTTTTTTTGAATTATGGATTTTTGAATCCAGAATGCATATTTCTGTTACGGATGGATGGATCCGGAATGCTTGCTTTGAATGATGGATTTTTTAATGTGAAATACATATTTTGAATTATGGATTGGTGAATCCAAAATTTTACTAGAAGTGCCAATCCGAAATTTTTCTGGATTCCATAATCCAGAATATAAAAACTTAAATATAATTCAAGTGCATTTTGGGGTTTTTAAAGAATAATAAGGACAGTTTGGTTTTTGCATAACATTGTGAGGGTGCAGGAAAAAAAATGTAGGAGAGCAGGAAGAAAGTGTCTAAACTCTATACCTAAACTGGCCCAATACGAATAAACTTATTTGTTGAAAAATAAATTTTAAAGATATATGCAATTAAATAAAGACAAAAAATAAAATAAAATAAAAAATAAGTTAGAAAAATTATATTTTACTCTTATTATTTTATTTTATTTTATTTTTGTTCACAACTTCTATCTTGATTGCGAAAAAAAATCAATTTTTTTATTATATTTACACATTTAAAAACACAAATATGTTTCATTGAAATTATGGTGGGTAAATAACACAAGAAAAAAATATTGTTGATGGTTAGGAGCCACCAACAAATTTTAATAATTTGGATTTTTTT
>Ga0123342_1010696_pt1 | contig 10376 bp, 9 predicted proteins | sample Turbeawhitnodule_FD_89960 | JGI IMG/M metagenome (GOLD analysis project Ga0123342, IMG submission 89960) | Root nodule microbial communities of legume samples collected from Mexico - Turtle bean Mexico white nodule | ecosystem: Host-associated > Plants > Roots > Nodule | place: Mexico: Nepantla... | reverse complement strand
TAATTGATTTGAAAACAAATTGTCTATTCATTAAAACCTGAGAAAGATTCATTCTCATTAAAACCTTGTGTTGAATGAAGTTGATTGATTTCTTGGCATAGCTGTATTCTTCATACTCATAAAGTCAAAATTAATCTGATTCTGTTATAACTCTTTTTATTACAATTTTAATTTGAACAAAGTCAAATTGCGCTAGACTGCTCTGAAGAATCAATCTGTTTCATGTAAAATCAATCTGTTCTTTTTGTCTCTGATATACTGAAAATTGTGTGTTCTTACGAAAATTTTATAAGCTCAATTCACCCCTCCCCTCTTGAACTTAGACACTAATAGACCTAACACTTTCATCAACAACATATGCATTATTCATCATTAATATGAATTTGTGAAAAAGTAATGAAATATAAGCATTCACAATAGAACATTACACTTACATAGTTCTTGAACCATTTTGGAAAGTACTTGTGTATAATAGTGGAAGGTTTTTGGTTGTTGTTGGAGTAAAAATGTACAAATAGTCTTAAAAATCATATATCATTATTGATTGAATATAATCCCTTATAACCATAATTTGATTTCAAATTAGATAATATTTAACTTAGTCCATTATTGGTTTCACCTCATTATAATTGATGAGAATATGAACATGAACAGAACGAAATTCATCATCACTCAAATAATAATGTTTGCTCGAACAACTAGGTCGTCCATAACCCTAGTTAAGTGGACTTAACTAAGGTGAATTGTAGTGGCTTAAGGAGGTCGTGTATGCTCCTTTTGAGATGCTTTTAAGACCCTTACTTGTGTGACAAGTTAAGATTTTTAGAGTGTCTTTGTTTCATCTACAAAGTACTCTTGAAAAGAAAACAATATACAATTCCTATACATGTTTATTATAGTATTTATACAGACATTTTTTCTATCTTTTATTCTTGTGCATGGTGGCTTGGATGGTTCTCCATTAGGCTCCCCCCTTCAAAAGGATTTGTCCTTAGAATGAGTGACTTTAAGATCCATCTGGTTCGTGAATCCACCTAAAAAAGAAAAGAAACAAAATAAAATACAACATAAGAAACCATAGATGACTATTGTCCAAAATTTATGTTGTAGTAGTTATTTTTGTTTGTGTTTAAACTTTGGAAGAAGAGAATAAGAGTGTAAGTGAGATGTAGCTTCTAGTGAAGATGGAGTGATGAGACACAATTTTTTAGGAAGGTTTAGGATGTGACACTTCTTTTTTAGATAAAGATGTCTTTATGATTTTTTTTCTTTTTCTATTTTGGTTTTCAGTTTTATAGCATCCTCTTGTACCTCCTCAAATGTAAGAGGACACAAAGTATGTTTATGACCATCATATTGAAAATTGATTTTATTTGAATGACGTTTATGCAAATTATTTCGGTTAAATTTCCAAGGTCGTCCAGGCATAATGTGTCCAATATCCATAGGAATAATATCACATAAAATATTTTCTTTAAACTTCCTTGTGTGTATGGGCACACTTGGTTTTTGACAACTACACCATGCTGATTACTCCAATCTAAGCGGTATGGTGAAGGATGCAGTTGTGTTTTCAAAGAAAGTTTATTTACTAACCTAGAGCTACAATAATTACTACAAGAACTACTACCAACAATTAAAGAACAAATATAAACTAGAAATTTACATCTAGTATGAAAGAGGTTTCCTCGTTGTGAAGTGTTTATTTCTAAGGGATGACTTTGAAGAAGTCGTTGCACTAATAATAAATCTCCTTTATAGGGTTGGATTTCTTCTTTAGAAGATATGACTTCTTCTACCTCAGAGGTAGAATCAGAGGTAGAAGATGAAATCTCAATTCATTGAATGTCTTAGTCTTTTAAAAGTAAGGTTTTCTCTTGTGGACATTCAGAAAAGTAGTGTCCCTTTTTCAAACATTTAAAGCTTTGAAATGTTTTAGTCTTAACTTATTTAGAAGATGATACATAATTTTTTTATCTGTATAATTAATTTGTGATTTATCCCTCTCTATCATGTGACCTATTTTTGACATAACTATCTTTCCTATATTCTTTATTGGGATAATTAGAGGAAGAAGATTTTCTAAAAGAAAATTTTCTATTTGGTTGGTCTTTTACCCTAATGCATAGTTGAACTGGGTTATTAAAATCATTATAAGGTAATAGTTCAACTCCATCCCTCATATCAAAATTTAGGCCACTCTGGAAATGAGTTATGGTTAGCCTTGGCTTCTCACGGATTCCTATCTGCAACATAAGTAACTTCATTTGTGCGTATATTGGTCTATAGATAGGTCTATTTGGGTGAGCCTATAGAGTTGGTGCATAAGATCCCTATCATAATAGAAAGGCATATATCTTTTTCTTAGGGCATATCGTAGTTCATTCCAGTATTTAATTAGAGTTGTGATCTAAATTAAGGTATCTAGAATAAGCACTCCACCAAGTCATGGCAGCCTCTTGGAAACTAAGAGTGGTTAGGGTTACCTGTCTTTCATGTTCCACCTTCATCTCCCAACTTAAGTAATCACCGACAATGGCGATCCCATAAAAGGAGGAAGGGTTATTTTAGGTTCCCTAGGAGTATAGTGGGTTTTATGTCTAAGATATTTTGGAGGTTGTAGGTAATAATCAATATTATGGTGGCTACTATAATCGGCATGAGTAGGAGGAGAACTATGATGATGAAAACTAGTAGTTCTATAAGAACCCTCCCCATGTCTACTTCGAGACCTATGAGATTTTTTATCTCTATCTATAACAAGTGTTTTTAAGAGGTCTCTTATCTCATCAAAATGTATATCATGTTGGTCTAGTCATGCACTGAAATCCATTTGAGTTAAATCATTTATATTTCCATGAATATTAGACTGATGAGATGGTCTATTCATGGTTGATTGTAGAAAAAATCCACAACTGTTTGAAATAAATTCAACTAGAGTGAGTCCCAAAAAGTTTCAAAGTAAGAAAGTTTGCTTAAAACAATTTTGTGGATGAACTTAGTAAAGGAAGCAAAAGTGAGAAACTTTCAAGTTTACTCATAGGAAAGCGAGGTAAGTCATAAGGACTTCTTAAGTACCAAGGCTTTCCTAGCCAAAGCTTACCTCAAAGATATCTCACAAAATTTTCCAGAATAAAACTTCAAAACAATTTTGGAAAAAAATAATAATATGTATGTACGTGGATGATCTTAAAACAAAATAAAGGTTATATAATCACAACAAAAGGAAAACCCCTAAACTATCACAACGATGTAAAAGTAAGGAAAATAAGAAAGAAAAAATACAAAAAAGACAACAAAAGAATAAATGTGAATGTAATGCTAGACGGGTCCTAGTGTGATAGTGAAATGATTATTGAGAGCTCACTGACACATTATCACTCTAATGCACACAAAACTATTACAAAGGTTTATTGGGATTGTCGTTGGAGCAATTTCCAAACAAGTAAAATTTAAAGGAAACTACACTAGAAAGAATTAAAGTACATAAAAGTTTGTGATACTAAAAAAAATTACAAAGTTGGATCATGAGGTGTTTGGTGAAAGCACTAAAATTATTTGAATTGCTTCTTGAAGTGAAGTAGTCCGAATTTGCTTCTCTTTGAGCCCTATTTCTCCTCTTGATAGAGAGTCTTGAAGACCAAGTATAACCCAGAAATTGTTTAGCCAAATCACTTTTTGATGTACCTTTTCAAGCACCACCAACTAAACTAATTGTGTAACAAAGGAAGCCAAAAAAACAAAGCAAGAAAAGCTAAAAATTTGTAAAACTAAACTGAAAGGGAATAATGTGTGCCAAAAAAGAATGGAAAATCATGAAAAGACAAGCCAAAATTAAAACAACCAAGAAATGGAAGAACAAGCAAAATGATTTAAGAAATTCTCTAGAAAAGATTACAAAACAAAATATTCTAGAGGGACTGGCACAGACTGTTCCAGAATTTATATGAATTATTTCACAAAGCTTTTGCATCTAAATTTTTTATGGTATATTCTTCACTCAATAAGGAACAACATGCAACAAATGTGAGGCAATTTGTTTATCTATTCATAGAGGAATAAATGCAACAAGTTTGATAAAAACCGCAAGCAATTTGGAGCAATTATGCAAGGTAGGTTTAGTATTTGCCGAGTGGAGTGTAAATTTATGTTAATTTTCTACATCGAATTTGAAGCTTAAATTTTGACTGGAAAAAGGTAACATATGAAACAACATATGGTAAAATTTTCAGGCTAAATCATTAAGGGAAATAGGTGCAAAAAAATGAAAATCGAGAGCTACAACTCCACTAAAACAATGTTTGATACAACAAAAACATCCTAGCTTTTGTGATATTTTTTTTTAGTTGAGATTAGGACGTGCCTTTTTTATTCGATGTTTTATACATGTTAAGGTTCATACAAAAAAAAATGCACAGAGTTTGGATGTAGAACAAGATCATAATAAGTTTTGAAAACTAAGTGAAAATCACACAATTCTGAAAACTAAAACATAAACCTAAAGAAGCAATGAATAAAGGAACAAAACTTCAAGACAATAAGTGAAAATTGATTAAAGAAACTCACTAATGAACTAGTAGCAAGTTAAAAAGCTCAAGAACTAGTGAACATTGAAAAACACTAAAGCACAAACTCAGAAAACTTAAAGGGACTTTAAACAAAAACTAGGTGTACATGAACACAAACTAACAAACACCTAACATGCAGTAACAATACTTGACCGAATTAAGCAAAACTAAGAAAGAAGTGAACGTGAAACTGATCATGCAAATAGGAGAAACACTAAAAAATACAACAATGCACACATGCATGGATTAAAATGCAGAAAAACAACAAATAATAAGGCATGATCAAAGGAAAAATCGAAAAACACCTACTATTTTAGCAAGGTTTTGGTGCAGATAGTATAGGCAACCTAAAGAAGAAAAATGCACTAAACAAATCATGATTTTAACCAATTAAACATGAAAAAAAAATTAAACGGTGGGAAAAGACCTAAAACAACAATTGAACTGACTGAAATCAAGAAAAAGTGCAAACAAAGCATACCAAAGAGGTTTTGCACCAGAAAACTAGGCAAAGTGTTTAATGAGTGTTTTTTAGAGAATTTATATGGTGGAAACTAGAATTTAAATGGTGGGAAAAAATTACAAGTGATGAACAATGAATATAAATGATGGAAACAAAGATTTATGGAAGAACAAACAAGAAACAAGCAAGAATCGTGAAGAAAAAACTTCACACAAAAAAATTGTGAAATTTTGCTTAGCTTGGTCGTGGGATTTTTAGTGTGCTCTGGTCCATCTTATGTAGTCCAAGCTTATGGTTGATGGAATGATTTGAGTGGTAGCATAAAATGAGTTGACGAAGGTGCACCGAAGTTGAGATAAAGTAAGAGGTTTCAGTGGAATGGAAGGTGCAATGAAGGAAAAGAGGTGTGGTCAATTTTCCTTTGGTTCACTAGGCCAATTAGGCTCTCTAGAAAGAGAGATTTGGAAGAGAATGAGGTTTCAAATCTGAACTCTTCATTCAATAATAGAAAATCTGAATACATGAGCTTGTTTTAAGCTATTTATAGATGAAGGTAGCTTAGTCTTTAAGCTACCATAACCCTAGTTAAATGAGCTTAACTAAGGTGAGTTGTGGTGGTGTAAGGAGGTCGTGTATGCTCATTTTGAGATGCTCTAGGGACCCTTACTTGTGTGACAAGTTAGAGTTTCTAGAGTGTCTTTGTTTCATCTACAAAGTACTCTTGAAAAGAAAAGAAAATACAGATTTTATACATGTTTATTTTAGTATTTATACAGACAATTTATCTATCTTTTATTCTTGTGTATGATGGCTTTGATGGTCCTCCATTAGTGTTACTTGAAAATGATTCCATCTTTATATGTCAAGCTTTCAATAATCCTCATATGGTTCCTTAGATTCTTCATGGGTGTTGGTTGAAGTGTTTAGAGTTATGTAGAGAAATAGACTTTAAAGTTTCTCACATCTATCATAAGGTAATTTTTGTGTTAATAGTATAATTAACATATGGATTGATAATAGGTAGGATTTTGTTTGGTTTGATGTTTTACCTCCTATAGTATCAATTCCTTTTGTAATAAATACAATCTCCCAAATTTTAGGTTTAGATAATTTTGTTCAGTTTAAAGTTTTTTTTTTTTACACGAGTTTAATGGGGACCCTCAATACTCTTTATACCTTTTATCTCTTTTTTATATGGTGTCATGTATGATTGATTGAGTTTTGGTTAGCCAATCTTACTTAGATGTCAAAATCATATGAATTTTTTTTGAAAAAAAAAATACCTTACAAAATCAATATAAAAACATAAATAACTACATTACATATGAAACATACAAAAATATAAATTATCTCTCACATACCTAATTCATTTTTAAACTCTAATAATAAAGCTAAATTTCTTATATACTAACTTTTTTCTTTATATAAATTAAATTTATAGTGTTTTACGGAGGATCTGAAACCTATGACATTTTATGGAGATTTTTAAATCTATGATATTTTAGGGAGGTTCTGGAACGTGTGATATTTTACGAAGGTTTTGAAACCTATGGTATGTTATGGAGGTTTTAGAAACAATGATATTGTACGTAGGTTTTGAAACCCATGATATTTTATGGGGGTTTTAAAACTCATGGTATTTTATGGAGGTTTTGAAACTCATGGTATTTAACGGAGGGTTTTGAAAGACTTTTCCTAGGGTTTAAAAAAATCTCCAGAATTGGTTTAACAGAAAAAACTACAATCATGTGTAAATAATTTAATGGAGGTTTTAACCCTTGTTAATGTAAAAATAAATTCTCATTAAAACCTTTTTTTTTCTTGTAGTGTAATATATATATATATATATATATATATATATATATATATTATTAGCATAAATACATACACTTTTAAACTATTCACATTTTTTAATTCAAATAATACAATTTTAAAAATATATAACTTTAAAAAATAATTTAAATTTTAACACAAGTATATGCCTTAATTATTTTAAATGGAAAAGTTATTTGAAAAGAGAAATTATACAATTACATATTTTATTGAATAAAAATATTTATTTTTATTTATTGAAATATAAAATTGTTTAATAAAAAATTATGATAACTACAAAAAGACATATCTCCTCATATGACAAATTATTAGAAAATAAAATTATCCAATAAAAATATAATACTAATTAATTATGGTGAGATTGGTTAATTTTTTTTCTGTAATAAATAAATAAATAAAATAAAATAAAACATTTTAGATATCTCGGTCCTTATACAAACAACTTCTCAAACTAATGAGGCTAAACAAATAAATTTATACTAAGATGATAAAGACATCTATGGGAGACACTAAAAGTGCCTTTTCTTGTAAGCGTTACTTCTTAAAAACAAACTCAAACCCAAACCAACCAAAATAACAAGTAAAGACCCGTGGCCTACACATTCCAATTGGTGCCAAGAAAAAAGAAAAAAAATCCTCCATCCCTTACAATAGAACATAACTCCTGCATCTATTCCAACTTAATGCAAAAAAAATAAGAGGGCATTCTCCCACCCAAGTGGTCCGTTGCACATCAATACCGTTGGTTAATCTTTATGACCCTTGAAATGAAGAAACTTTACGAATTTATGACTTTGCTTAAGCCAAGTTCAAAAAATGTGGTCCAGTTACTCATCCTTTGTTTCTTCAAATGTTTGTATATCATTCCTAAAAATCTAATAACTTTTTCACTCATTCACTATTCTCTTTTTCTTCTCTAATTCTTTATTCCCGAAAACCTTCATGCTTCCAAACAAAGTATTTACTAAAGAAAGAATGAAAAAACCTGAGTACTGTTTGAAGTTTTCCAATATTCCATCTGTCTGACTTTTTGCCAAATTAGTGCCTAAACGCATAAAATAGCTTCAGTGGTTGCTTTCTGCATTGTTTGACATATTACGACTGAACCAATGCTCCCAACATTCCTAAAATATATAGATACATAAATCGCAATTAATATATTGCGACTTCTGTCCATCATAAATTTCTACAAAATATAAAGTTTTACGTTTGTAAATTGTATTTTATCTTATCTTTAATCATCATCTCACTCGAAATTGTGATTTTTGTAACATTTTTTTAAAAATAAAATCATTCAACCAAGTTGATTTAGATCAATGATATTATTTTAGTGATTGAAAATACAAAATTGTTGTAATAATTAAAAAGTCCACAAAATTATATTATACAATATATAATGTCATAATTTTATAATGTGCCAATTGAAATATCATTATTGAATTAAATTGATTTCATGTGATGATAGAAATCAATCTAACTTAGCTGCACCCGTCTTTAAGCACTGAATCGGTTCGCATGCTTTAAATCAATGAAAAATATGATACACCAAATCAAAAACTTATTAGGAATCCAAATGTAAAATTGAATCTTAAGAAAAGTTGAACAGCATATTATAAAAAAAAGGTAGTGTCATGGTTTCCTAGGATCCTGTGTAAGTTTAAGTTTGGTCATAAATTATTAATAAAGAATATATTTAGACCTTCAAAAACTCAACAAAAATGATATTTGATTATAGGATGTAAATTAGTGATTGAAAATATTTGAGTGAAGCCAATGATTGGTGATTGATATGAATATAAAACAACCCTGCAAACACTTAGAAAGAAGTAGAGATGCAAATACAAGCTTAGGATTTATTAGCCTAATAAACTAGTCTAGCTAGGTAGTTCTAACTTTTATTGTAGGAAATGAAAGAATAGAAAACTTGAGACAGAAACACACACTGCCCTTGGTTGGGGAATTCCATAAATGTCCACATTCTGAAATGTTGTTTTCCCTAACTTTTTAGGGTAAACTATAGTTGTGAAGCTCTGCACACAGGAACCCTTCTTCACTGTGTCTGGGGAAACATCTGTTGTGGGAAGTAAGTGGACTCAGGTTGGATCTCCTTCATGTCTTCCATAGCATGGTGCTGAATATGCCAATCTCTATCTGATACAAACTGTCTTGCCATGATTGCTGCCCGGTTTTCTGCTATCAATTCACGCAATGCAGCACTGCATCTTGTTGAGAGATCAGAAGGAGAAAGCCAAGAATCACTTCTAGATGACAGAAGAGAGAGAGCACACCCTCCTGATAATTATATCAAAACATCTCCAACCATTAACACATTATATCATCAAACAAACTTCCACTTATCAACATTATTTCCTTCTCTATAAAAAAAAAAGGGGATTTAGACTGCAAAAGTGCAATCCTACCAAATCACGATTACTAAGTATTAATACTTAAGTTTTAAGTGTAATTTAACTTTATAAAACCGATACTTTTATACTATGAGATGTGTTTGTCTCTAATCGTCATACATCTCCAACACTGAGAATTGTGATTCTTAGAAACTATACTAAATTTTGTTTGGTTGGACAAAATAATATTTCTGAGAATATTTTTATAAGCTTTGAAGAAATCTGAAGACTGTTATTCCTATCAAACTGTTTAATTTGTTACTGTATTAAAAGATATAAATAAAATTTACATCTTAACTCAAAAAAAGGTTCATTACGGATGTTTAAATTTGGGATTCCAAACAGATGCAGCACTGTAAATTCAAATATAGAAAATGACCTTGATGTGAAGTTGAACTGGATTAAATAGTTACAGAAGTTATATCAGTTGAGCTAATTAAGAATAATCCATCATTACAGAGATGTCAAATAAAAGCTTTGATTTATTGAAATCAGCACCATCACTGTAGAAATATAAAGTAAAATAATATTACTACTGAACAAATATAGACCTAAAACTTAGTTAATCTATACTATATGTTTGACTAAATGCCCTCATAATAATGAGGCAAGTGTTTGAATCACAAATTACAGATCTAACAACTGCTACCATGTTAAGTAACCTAATACAAACACCTGCATTTGTTTTCTTTTTGTTATAAAATTCTGGAACTTTATGTGAGAACTGCGAGAAAAGGTAAGCAGAACTTATCTAAGATCTCATTTTGCATACATTTTTACGAAGACTTATCAGAAAAAATAAATAAAATAATATCAAAAGTTAAAATTAACTCATGCAAAAGCTAATTTCTAAAAAATTTCAAGTATAACTTCTTTTTAATTTGCTGACAAGTTAATTTTATTATATGAAAAAGTTAATTTCTATTTTCTTTCTAAAATATTCTCTATCGAGAATTTTTTTTCATCTAAAATACTTAGTCTCTTTAACTTCTATTCAGACCACCCACATCGGATGGTGTGTGTATATATATATATATATATATATATATATATATATATATATATATATATATATATATATATATATATATATTTTTTTTTTTATAT
>Ga0123342_1010695_pt1 | contig 10378 bp, 7 predicted proteins | sample Turbeawhitnodule_FD_89960 | JGI IMG/M metagenome (GOLD analysis project Ga0123342, IMG submission 89960) | Root nodule microbial communities of legume samples collected from Mexico - Turtle bean Mexico white nodule | ecosystem: Host-associated > Plants > Roots > Nodule | place: Mexico: Nepantla... | reverse complement strand
GTTGAGTCCGAGGGAGTGGAGCATATCCATGGTTTCCTTGTCCACCTCGATGTGCTCGGTGTTGATGGCGGAGATTTCGGGAACGAAGTCCATGCGTCGCTCCCTCTCCTCCTCCTGCAGCTTGAGCGAGATGCCGCGAACAGAACCCTTCTGGATCCGTTTCATGAGATGTGTTGAGAAACCTGCGATCTTGTTCCGCAGCCTCTTCGAGGGGACGATCGCCACTTCTTCTAGAAGCTTCTTGTTCGTGTGAAAATCCAGCGTCATCCTCGAATAGTAACGCTCGATCACTTGGCGTGAAGATTTCTTCACCGTCTTAGTCCTCACGCGCCCCATGCTTCTTCTTCTTCTTCCTCTCTGCGGCTTCTCTTCTCTTCTCTCGCAGTGTTACTTCAAATTTAGGTTTACATATTTTATCCCAAACTTGGGCTTTTTTACTTTGGGCTTCAACTTTTCAAAAAATATATACATTACTTTGTTTCTTCCTGTACCCCTTTTCTATTCTTATGTCACTCTCATAATTTAAAAATATATAGGTTTTTTTTTCCTATTTGTTTTTTGGATTAAACTTTCTGAATAATACAATTGATGGTTAGAAGGTTAATAAATCTAAATTTGTTATAAAATAAGGGTATATTTTCGTTATAAATTTTGGAATAGTAGATTTGGAATTATTTTTTCATTTAGATAACTTAAATAAATATTTTTTTTACTTTTGTAACTTGGATCATGCATACATAGTTAACTCAAGTAAAAATAGTTAAATCAATTTGACAGGTGAATGTAAATAATAATATTGAATCGTTTAAATCATTTTAACGCAAATATTATATGTAATAAATAGAAATTAAAAATAAGAATTTATACAAATCATAATTAGAAGTAAGAAATGAGCATTATATTAGAAAGAACAATTGAAAAAGAAAAGAAACTCAGAATGATGAACTCCAAATATTTACACTAGAATATATTTTTTTTATCAGATAATCTATAATAAAATATGAGAATGTGAAATAAAGGATTAATTGCAAATAGAAATAGTTAATTTTAATAATAATGTATGATACTGTATATGAGTTCATTTGAAATATAATGTTTTATTTATGTAACATGACATTAACACTATTAAAATACAAACAAAAAATTAAAAACTGCTTCACAAAAAAAACAGTGACTATGAAAATGGTTCGATTTGATATTTTTAAACTAATTGGGGTCACACTATTAAATTGCAAATTCTAGTAGTTTTTCTTTACGAATAGTGGTGATTAAAAGTTGTAACAATTGTTATCATTTTGAAAATATAAAATCACATTAGCAAAACACAAATTTAAAAATAGATGGAAAATAATACGAATTCCCAGTACGTTTATTCTTGCTTTTAAAAATAATTTTCAAATACTCATACAGAAAAAAAAAATATACATCTTTTTTTATTGGTTTTTATATAAAATTTTTAAAAAGGGATAAAAAAAGAACAATTATTAACTTATGATTAGCTTTTACATTATTATTGAAAAGTGTATTATATTATTCCTTTTAGCAAAGATTAATTTTAAATATATTTTCGGTAGTATTAATTAATATTGAGTTATAAACATAATTTATTTATACTTAAAAGCTTTAATTATAATTTTTTTTTTGGATTAAAATTATGAATAAATTCATTCTCTTAAATAGGATTCTTCTTCTAATTTAGTTTACTTGTATCTTAACTAATTTTACTGGTAATATTGTATTTGTAGTCATAGTGGACGGTCTAGTGGTTAAATAGGGTAAATGGTCAAGTAACTTAAGAAAGCAAATCAGTAACATCACGTGTAATTAAGATGAAGGTGTAAAAAGAGTATGGTGTGAATATTTTAAACTAGACAATTTGAAGGAAGTTTTTACTACACCAATGCATGAGTTTGATAGGAGCGCCTACTGATGTGACTGAGCCTTTGATAAATCAAGTTCAAGTGGCTTTTCTGAATTACAATGCAAAAAATTGAGTAAAAAAATATTTAATAAAATCTACAATATCTCATAAACAGATTGAGAAACATATCAGTTGACAAAATAAGAAGAAACAAAATTGCAACAAAACTAGAAACAAAATATAAAAATTCTAGAGAGTTGGAAACTAAGAATTCATCAATAATATTTGAACCACGATCAAATTCTGAAATCCATGGAGCAAAGAAACTTATAAATACATATAAGCTTCAAGGATAAATCACAAATCGTACTAATTCCCACTCTGGGATAAGTTCATAAAATAGAGTCTTAGTTTTTTCTTTGTTTTCTTATTGTCTTTTTTGTAATTCTTTCATTTTTCTTCCGTATGGAAGGTTAAACTCTATTAGTGTAATTCTCTTATAATTTCACTATTAATTTTGAGGTTATTGTTCAATAAAGTTTTGTTTTAAATATTTTTTACCAAATTATACTAGACGATATGATCTTTTTGAATTTTGGTTTCTGTTAAGGAATTGTGTTTTCATGCTTGTTGAGTATTTGGTTCTTTTCTTTAATTGGAGTTCTTACTTAGTTCACTTAATTCTAATCAATCTCTTGTTTGCTTAATTTAAGAGGTAGAAGATAAACATTTCACGAGCAGACACTTAGAGACAAGTGAGATACTGAATATGTCAATAGACACTTATTCTGTTGATAAGATTCTATAGAATTTGATTGAGACTAGTTTGATTAAGTTCAACTTTGTTTGAGAATTGAAAGAATCATCATCTTATGTTAACCGATGAAAGATTCAATGCTGAAAGAAATTCCTAATCAACCTGTTTTCTCTATCAGTTTATCCCGTCTTTTTACATTATCTGCTAAACAATCTCAACATTTTTTTCAATTTACTGTTTTTGATAACTTTTAATGATTGCAGATAAATTTTGAACATTGATTAATTGAATTCACTATTGAATTAATTGACAAACTACTTGGAGTCAACTAATTCTATCTATTATATCATCTTTTAATGTTAAACAATCTAGCATTGTGTTAGACAATCTATACTGGAATTATTTTTATTTTGATTGTAAAGGGACATCCATCAAATTTGGCATTGTTGTCGAGAAATTCAGTTTGAATTTGGTCCTCAATTTTCCAATTCACCTACAATTTTTCTACATTTCCTTATTTATCTGCATAATTTTTAATTTTCTTTTTTTTTTATGTTTTACATTCTACTTGTACAGAGCTTTTTCAATTTTTGCATTAATCACAATATTATAAAAAAAATAGTCTTTAATATATACTCATTCTTTAGGAACGTCTAATAGGTTATGATATGTTTATACAAATGTGTGTTTATCTAGAGCATGACTAGAACAAATCCAGGTGAATTACATTTATTTGATCCATAAATTAAATTTGCATACCATAGGCTAGCTAGACAACTTAGTATACTTAATCTTTTAATTGATAGACAATATAGCTATAGAGCATATAATTGTTTTTCATCACCTATTTCTACTTATTATGGAATAGAAACTGATATTATGGCTAAAAGAAAATTGAGAGAACTTATTGCACTAGAAGTTTCCATTCAGACCTTATGTATTCAATATCCTGATTCAAATGTGCAATGTGAATTAAAATTTGGTTTAATACATTTATTGCCTAAGTTTCATGGTCTAGTAAGTGAAAACATACATAAGCACCTCAAGGAATTTCATATCGTATGCACCACCATGAGACTGTCTAGAGTCCTAAAAGAACACATTAAGATGAAGGAATTTCCCTTCTCTTTGCATGACACAACAAAAGACTAGTTCTACTAACTTACACTAGGATCCGTCACTGGGAAAATTTGAAAAGAACACTTTTGGAAAAAAAATTCCCTACGTCTAAAGTGACTGGGATTCAGAAGAAGATATGTGGGATAAGGAAATTGGATAGGTGAAACCTATATAAGTATTAGGAAAGATTCAAGAGACTCTGTACAAGTTGCTCATACCACCAAATTCTTGAGAAATTGCCAATCCAGTACTTTTATGAAGGACTAACAATAATGGATAGGTAAATGATAGAAACTACTAGTGGAAGAACTTTATTGTATAAGATTCCAGCTACAACTAGACAATTAATTCAGAACATGGCTTCAAAAATAGTTCAACATTAGAAGTAACTTTGCAATAGTAACTAAAGGGGTCCATGAGACGGGGACTATGTGTGTTGATCACTCAAAGTTGGAAACGAAGCTAAATTATATAGTGTCTATGGTAAAACAACTAGTCATGTCTCAAACAATTGCTAAGGTATGTGGTATTTGTACTTTTAATAATCATTATAGCTTAATGAAGGAGTAGTACTTAGTGCCCTCAAGCATAGCCTACCAACATTAACAATAATAGTATAATGTCCACTGGATTTCATTTTAACAGTAGATTGTCTAATTGATGTGACTTGATTTTAGAATTGCATATGGTATAGGTTTCACTTTGTTTATGATTTTTGAATTAAGTAGAATATGGTGATGAGCTCAAAGAAGATTGTCATTGGACACGAACTTAACCAAGTGGTTAAGTAAGTGTAAAGGTTATCTTCTAAAGAGCAAAAGAGAAAACACAATATAAGGTGAAGATGATGATGATTGCGGAATTAAAAAGCATAAGATAGAAATGACCAAATGTGAAAAGAGAAATAAAGAACATGAATGGAAAGACAAGGCGTAAATGAAGGAAGGAAAAAGAGAAAGAGTGAAAGAAGCTTATGGAGGAGATGACTATGGAGGGGTCACACCACTTGGAATGGTGGATGGTTCCAAGATGGGTGGTGAAGAGCCTCCACTTGAGGTGCACTACACTTAAGATAAGACTTAAATTCTAGGAAACTCGGCTTACTAAACACTCTGACATAGTTTCTTTTCTATTCAAAATTTAATGTGTCATTTACAAGAGGGAAGGAACCCTATTTATAGATATGAGTGCCTTAGAGAGGAAGACATGAAGGGTAGGGGTGTAAATGACTACAAGCTTCTAGAAACTAGGTTAAATGTGAGCACATGGGGGAGTCTTCTAGAATCTAGGTCAAAGGTGAGCACATGGGTGAGTTTCTAGAAGCTAGGTTAAAATGAGCTTTGGCACAAGTCCAATTTACTAAGTACACCCTTTTCTAGCTTAATTTTCTAATTGAAGCTCAAAGTGAGCCCAATTTATTTACTTAACTTGTCTTGTAAGAAGACTACAAGGAAGAATAGTTGATATTTTGGTTCATGTTCGGTTCTCCTTCTGTTCAGATTTGGTGGGCCTTGTCTTGTATGTTGAGATGACTGACCTAGTTGTGAAGAATTTGTGGTGTCCTTAGCCATTTGTTTGTCGAGTTGGTTTGTATCACTAATCAACAACAATAATATAACCATGATCTGTCATCCAATAAATACAACCCAGGTTGGAGGAATCATCCTAATTTAAGTTGGGGCAATAACTTATCACAACAATAGAAATAAGCTCACGTGGCATATAAATAAAATGTTATTAAACCTCCTTAAAATATAGCCTTTGCATTTACGCCAACAATTGCAACCACTGATGTTATATCATCCAAGAATGGACTTTCCCTAGAAGACATGATGAAGTAGAAGGTTGAGCACAACATGAATTTCCATTAGAGAATGAAGATAACCATTTAGAACCTCAAAAATCATATTGGTTAAATTGCCACTAGTGTAAACTAGATGGAATCTCAAGGGACCAACAAGTTGTCTTCCCAGACAGTTATCAACCTAAAAAATATTAGTGTAATTATGTTGAGATTATGGAAGAATATGTAAGAATCACAACAAGTTGAGACTTATAGCGCTAGACGATATGGCCAAACGGTCTAGTGAGTCTAATACAACTGTAGAGGAACCTGAACAAAAAAGAGTTATGTCTACTCCTCAGAGAAGTTCAACTTCTCTTTCATTCTCTAAAATAGTGAATTCCATATCATAACTCAAATTTTGCTAATAAAAATTAGAACTCTGACAATAGAGACCAACCATCTACTAGTAAAAAAGAACCGTCTATCAGTTTGGAACCCTCATCTTTTTCCATAGAGGTTTAAATTAATAAAGAGATTTTGGAAACCTTCAGGAAGGTAAAGGTAAACATTCCTCTACTGGACTATATTAAATAAATCCCAAAGTATGCCAAATATTTAAAGGATCTATACACATATAGATGTGTCTAAAAGGTAATGAGAAAGTTAACATGACCAAGAATGTATTTGCACTTATTCTGAAATGTAGGGCTGAAATTCCATAAAAATGAAAAGATCCAGGAGCATTCATTATTCCTTGCATCATAGCAATAACACATTTGAACACATTATACTTGATTTAGAAGCATCTATCAATATTATGCCTTTATTTGTTTTCACTTCCTTCTTTCTTGACCTTTTGGAAACTACATGTGTTGAAATCTGGTCAATAGGAACATAGTCCATCCTACAAGACTTATATATTATGTGTCCAACCTAGCATGTCACACAATAGCAATACACAAAGTTCACTTTCTCCTCTGTCCATCTCTCATTATTCCTCCTTCATCCTTATTTCTCCTGTTGCAAGATCCACTTACAATATAATTCCACATCTACTTTTGTCCTGTTTTTCATATCTATTCTCCCAGGTACTAAATTGCTACCCTCCAATTAGGTATTGCCTTTCTTTATATCTCTATACGCTAGTTGTGCGAATAGATAAGTTTATGTCATTGGTATGTTAATACTCAGTTATCCTAAGCCATTAGTGGATGTTTCTAAATTTTTATTTTGTTTCTCTTTTATACCTTATAGTCTACGTAACAACCCTTATGACAATACTTTCTCTCACTCTAATGCATCACTAAACTCCGATAAATATATATATATTTTTTCAATGACCGATTATATTTTTGACATATAACTTGGATACTTTTGCCTAGTCATGTCCCTTTATATGTCATCTCTTCATAGATTTTATGTGATGTACATGAATGTACCAATCGAAGTATGTGAAACTCGTCTTCAAAAATTTGTGTTTTATCCATGTTCACACCCTCATCTATTGGTTACTAAACACATTTTTCCTATCAACCTTCTCATTTCTACATACAACATTATTCTTTTGATCTCATAGACTCCAAATGACAGCTACCCACATCCTTTTCCATGTCATATTTCTTCTACCATTAAGCTCAAATAGATAACATTGTTGAAAGTTTTCTATAGCTTGATTATGATGCACTTACCCCTACACATTTATCACACATGTTCCACTACCTAATAACCACGTTACAGCCAAAGAACAAATGACTAATTGTTTCCTCCATCTCTTCACACATTGCACATTGCTAATTTGTTATATGATTTAAGTTTACCCTAGTAACCACAACATTTAGCATTTCCCTCTATGTAAAAGCTTGTGTTGAAGGCAGAGCATTTACCTTCTGGAACATAATGAATAATCCTATTCATCCCCACTGTTATTGCTCTACAGCCTTAGATAAGCTAACTTTACCTTGTATAATTCATCCTTTTCCTCTATCCACACTCAAGTATCCTCATTTTCCCTTCCTAAAGAATTCCTTTATACCTTCTATGAAAAAGTTAATTCATTCAAGTTAGTTGTTGGTTTCTTGTATAAACTATCGGCGAATGATCCAAATTGTAGCATTGTCACCAAGTGATGCATGGCCACCTCGAGACTCAAATTCTGGATATTCAAAGATAACTTACTGAACCTTTTTATGAAAGTTTGAAGTGACTCACCTTTTTCTTGTCGTATATTGACGAGTGCAATGGATGTTAGATGATGTGGTCGACTGATTGTGAATTGAGTGTCAAACATGGATAAAAGTGTTATAAAGCAATCCACCAAGCAATGGGGAAGCGTGGTAAACCAATTGAGTGCCCCTCCTTTTACTGAGGTCGAGAATACTCGGCACGACACCGAGTTGCCAGATGTATAAAGACTCATTTGAGTTTTATACACATCCATGTGCTTGTCCAAATATGTGGTTCTATCATTTAGATCAATGTTCAGCCATTTTCAATTAGGAGGAAGTTGTGCTTCCATGATCTAATCAGAGAAGGGATATCCCTTAGGTTTTTCTTAAAAAACAAGAGTGCGTTCTGATTGATAGTGTCTAGAGGATTGATGAGTCTGAGTTCGAATAATGGTAGTCTTCTGATTTTGTGTATCCTCGGATTTTTTCGGGGAGGCTTGTCTTCCACTTTCCGGATCCAACCCTTGAGGCCCTGGTCCGGGTGGTGGTTTTATCACTTTTGGGTCTGGCTTTCGTTGCCCTGGTCCGAGTGCGATCCCAGCTAATTGTTGCTTCATTTGATCGTTTTGCTCCTACAGGATTCGTATTTCCTCCTCATTCTTCTAATAGAGGGTTTGTATCTCTTCCCTATTCTTCTGGCGCATTTTTGCCATCTCTTTTTGTAAGGTTTGGAGCATAACTATTTGGTTGGCCTTTGTCATTTTCTCACTTTCCATTTGCCTTGTCGAAACCATTTGTGGCTTTTTAAGTCTATCTCGGCATTATGGTGGGTGTATAGGGCCTAGATAGTACCTGCTACTGACTTGAACATTTGTCCCTTGTCCTTCGGTCGCTCCTCTTTCTCCTTCTTGTACTCACTCTTTGGTACTCAGTCGGGAAAAAACCTACAAAAGGTTCTCTGACGATCAAGTAAGTATTATGTATAAGAGTGAGTGATATATTGATAAAAACGTACCTTACCCTTGTATAATTAGACCTATTTATATTGCTAATAGTCGTATCTAATATGCATCTTTAATAAAATAGTATTACTTGATTTATCGTTATTTATCAAATTTATAACATATTACCTTAATTATTGCATATCTTTTTACTCTCTATTAATGTACCAATTTGTCTGGTTGGTTAGCTACTGATAACGAATTACGTGACTTACTCAGCTCCGACCTATACACTTTTAATTATTAAATAAATCACATCACTATATTCAATTTTCCTTATATAACTTTTGTGCAACTATTGTTACGTAAATTTATTATTATAATTTAGCATATATACAAAACTAATTTTATATTAAAAAATATTCAATTTCAATTGTGAATTATCTTTCAAATTCACATTTCAAAATTATAATTTTAATACTTTTCCTACTCTACGGTTATTAGACTGTTCAAACCACGATCATTGATTCACTCATTGGCGATAATCAACCACTAAAATACCTCCTGGAATCTCGACAACACTCACGGAACAATTCTATTGAGATTCTAGCTAGGCTCACAATTTATCTTCAAAATTTCACTATTTCTTTTCATCAGTTTCTCACACGAAACAATCCTACAATTATTTCTCATTTTTAATTTTTGTCACCACTTTTATCATAATAAATATTTATTTTTAATAATCATTTTAAATATTTTTACTTTTCTAACGTATTTAAATATCTTGAAAAACTCCATTAATTTTTTTTCAAGATCTACAAAATTATTTATTACCATAAAAAATGAATAAATAATAATATTTTATTTTAAATTGTTTAAATACCAAAAATAATATTTATTTTATTTAAACCATTATATTTATTTTTAAACGCATAATTCCAAAATTATGATTATATTTCCTATTATCAATATTTTCAGCTTTTAAAAACTAACAATCACAAACTGAACTCTAAACAATATTTTTAAACCAAATTTTATTTATCCTTAAATAATTATTTATTTTCCTCCTCTCAAACCAATTAAAATTGATTCTCTATTCTCAATTAACTATTTCGGTTAACTTTTCTCTAATATTTTTTTCATTTTTTTTTCTTTCGTCCCTTTAAAACAAAAAAAAAACATCAGATTCGTCCCCACAAAAACCAAATTCTCGGGATTCAAGAATCGAATTCGCAAAATGAAGAGTAAATCAATTCATTTCGGGAAAAAAAGGAGATTTGTCCATTTGGGAGATTTTTTTTATAAAGATATTGATGTGGATATTCCTGCGTAAAATGTATTTTCATATTAAATATTAAATACCTTGCAACTACCCTGTAATGCTTGTGCTACTTTCTGAAGTAAGAACTAAAACAAACGAATCAGATTTTGGAACTAAAATTATAGTTTATAACACGTTTTCAGCATTATTCTGGTTGAGAAATTTGTAAAAATGGACCAATATTCCATTAAGCAAGCTCTAACACAAGTGCCCAAATCCTAATCGTGTTCATGCTAGAATTTCCAATGATTCATTTGGGGTACAGAAAAAGGGTTCATGAAATTAGGTTTCATCCACAGGGTCCTCTTAAACTGAGAAAATTATTCAAATTTCCCACGAAATTACGAGAAACTTGTTGGTTGGGTACTGGAGTGAGCTGATGAAGTTTTTCTTGACCATAATTTAAGCGATCAAATGCTGGTTTTAAG
>Ga0123342_1010694_pt1 | contig 10379 bp, 10 predicted proteins | sample Turbeawhitnodule_FD_89960 | JGI IMG/M metagenome (GOLD analysis project Ga0123342, IMG submission 89960) | Root nodule microbial communities of legume samples collected from Mexico - Turtle bean Mexico white nodule | ecosystem: Host-associated > Plants > Roots > Nodule | place: Mexico: Nepantla... | reverse complement strand
GCGACATAGTTGAAATCATAGGCGGCGGCGGCGTCGCGCAGCATGAATTCGGTCATCAGCTTCGACTGGCCGTAAGGATTTTCCGGATTGAGAGAGGCCGTTTCCTTCACCGGCAGGTCGCTCTTTTGCTGACCGTAGACGGCCGCCGTCGAGGAGAAGACGAAGTTTCGGATGCCGGCCTTGACCGCAGCCGAAAGCAGCGCCCGGGTCTTGCCCGAGTTGTTGTCGTAATAGGAGAGCGGATCGGCGACCGAAACCGGGACGACGGCGGAGCCGGCGAAATGGATGATCGCCTCGATGTCGTTTTCGATGAAGATCTTTTTCAATATGTCGGGATCGGCGACGTCGCCGAGGTAGAAACGCGCCGCCGGGGCCACGGCCCAGCGAAAGCCGGTGGAAAGCCGGTCGAGCACGACCACATCCTCGCCCGCATCGAGCAGCGCCCAAACCATGTGACTGCCGATATATCCGGCGCCGCCCGTCACCAAAACCGCCATGTCCCGCATCCCTGCTTTGTTTTATAGCAGGGGCATCAGGCCCGGTTTTTCTTTCCAATTTTCTTATCGAATGGCCGTTCGAGGCCCTTTGAACCGGTATGTTTGCAGTCGTGGTTAGGGGTCGATTTCGGGCTTTGTTCAAGTTTTATCGATCCGGCGATTCCGGCACAAAATCGCCCAGTCGGACGGCTTCTCAGCGCTTGAGGATATAGTCGCAGAGGCGCTCGGCGGCGATCGCTATCTGGGCGGGATCGCGCAGGAAACAGGCGCGCAGGAAGAGTTCGCCGCCGGCGCCGAAGGCGGCTCCGGGGGCAAGACCGACGCCCGTCTTGTCGACGATATCGATGGCAGCGTGGCGGCTATCGGTGATGCCGTCGATCTTCAGGAAGGCGTAAAGCGCCCCGTCCGGCTTCAGCGTCTCGACGCGGTTGGTGGCGACAAGCGCATCGCAGAGAATATCGCGGGAGCGGGCCGCCTTAGCGATATTGGCAGCGACGAAATCGTCGCCCTGATCGAGGGCTGCGACAGCGCCCTTCTGCATGAACTGCGCCACGCCCGACGTCGAATATTGCACGAGGTTTTCGAGCACCTGGCCGATTTCGGGCGGGGCGACGATCCAGCCGACCCGCCAGCCGGTCATCGACCAGTTCTTCGAGAAGGAATTGACGAAGATGATCTTATCGTCCGGCTGCATGACGTCGAGGAAAGAGGGAGCGCGACCGCCCGGATAATAATAGAGGGCGTAGATCTCATCGGCCATGATCCAGAGATCGTGTTTACGGGCCAGCGCCAGGATGTCGCCAAGATCCTTCTTCGTCGCCGTCCAGCCCGTCGGGTTTGACGGCGTGTTGACGAAAATGCCCCTGGTCTTCGGGGTGATGGCGGCTGCCAAGCGGTTAAGATCGACAGTCCATTTACCGCCTTCGAACTGCAGCTCGACGCCGACGGAGCGGGCACCCGCGATCTCGAGGGCGGCGGCGATATTCGGCCAGGCGGGGCTGAGATAAACGAATTCGTCACCCGGCGAGGTCAGGGTCTGCACGGCGATCTGGATCGCCTGCATGCCGGAACCGGTGACGTAAAAATGTTCGACGGGAAGCCGGACGTCGAAATGTCTGGCGTAATAATCCGCAAGCGCCTGGCGAAGTTCGGGAATGCCGCGCTGCCAGGTGTAGAAGGTCTCGCCTGAAGCAAGCGCATCCATCGCCGCCCTGCTGATGAAATCGGGCGTCGGCAGATCGCCTTCACCCACCCAGAGCGGCAACAGGCCTTCGCGGCCGCGGGCATAATTGACGACTTCAACGATCCCGCTTTCTGGCGCCGCCATGGCGCGCGGGCTGAGGCTCTTCACGATCGACATGCATCTCTCCGGTTTCCGCCTTCATAAAGGATTTATGCCGGCAAATCCCATGACAACAAGTGATGGCCTATCGATTTTGGTGATGAATGGGCGTTGCCCTGATGGCAAGGCCGAACGCTCGTCAGACGGTCGGGCGTCTTGCCAAGAGATCACGGATCTCAGTCAGGAGCTGGACATCGGCGGGCGGCGGCGGCAACTCTTCCGGCGCTTTCTTTTCCTGGCGCTCGACCTGTGCGCGCAACGTATTCACGCCCTTGACCATCAGGAAGATGATCCAGGCGAGAATGAGGAAGTTGATGAGAACGGTGAGGAAGCTGCCATAGGCAAACACCGCCCCTTGCGCGCGGGCGGCGGCAAGCGTCGGGGCGTTGACCGCTGACGATAGCGGCAGGAAGTAATTCGAAAAATCGAAGCCGCCGAAAATGGCGCCGACGATCGGCATGATCAGGTCGTCGACCAAAGACTTGACGATGCCGCCGAAGGCGCCGCCGATGATGACGCCGACGGCAAGATCCATGACATTGCCGCGGGCGATAAAGGCCTTGAACTCATTGAGCATCGGATCCGTCTCCCTCTGATGCAGTTCAACGATATGCAATTGTTTTTATTAGCACCATCTTCACCGCAATTAATCAATCGGCAATCGCAATTATTTCGCCATACCCCGGTGGGTTCTTTGACTTAAGGCCTAGACGGTCGGGAATTTTCAAAGCACCTGAAATAACTTAAGCTGATCCTGTTGCGGGAGGTCCCGGCGGGTTCCCGCCGGCGGAGGGTCAATGCTTCCAGGCTGGGTCATATTCGCGTCTGCCTTCGGCTATCTGCTCCTGCTTTTCGCCGTGGCAAGCTATGGCGACCGCAAGAACCGCGGCCAGGGCACGCTCGATCGCGGCCCGGGCGCGTTGGAAGGCGAATGGCCGGTCGTCTATGCGCTGAGCCTGGCGATCTACTGCACTTCCTGGACCTATTTCGGCAGCGTCGGGCTTGCCGCGCAGCGCGGATTGGAATTTGCCGGCATCTATATCGGCCCAATCCTGGTCTTCACGCTCGGCATGCCGCTGCTTCGCCGCATCATCGAGCTCGCCAAGGCGGAGAAGCTCACCTCGGTGGCCGATTTCGTCGCCGCGCGCTACGGCAAGAACCCGACGGTCGCGACGATCGTGGCGCTGATCTCGCTGATCGGCACCATTCCCTATATCGCGCTGCAGCTGAAAGCGATCTCCAGCACCGTCAGCGCCATGGTCAATCCGTCCGACTACGGCATCGGCAGCGGCAATCTCTATTTCCTCGACCTGCCACTGCTCGCGACGCTGGTGCTTGCCTGTTTCGCCGTCATGTTCGGCACCCGGCATACGGATGCGACGGAACACCAGGATGGCCTCATCCTCGCCGTCTCGATGGAATCCGTCGTCAAGCTCGTCGCTTTCCTGACGGCCGGCATCTGCGTCATCTGGTTTCTTTTCGACGGTCCGGCCGACCTCTGGCAAAAGACCGTCGATAACGAACTGGTCATGTCGGCGCTCAACTACCATACGCCGATCAGCCGCTGGATGACGCTGATCCTCCTGTCGGCCTTCGCGATCATCCTGCTGCCGCGGCAATTCCATGTGACCGTCGTCGAAAACCGGACGCCGAAACAGCTGAAACTCGCAGGCTTCCTGTTTCCCACCTACCTTATCGCCATCAATCTCTTCGTGCTGCCGGTGGCGATCGGCGGGCTGCTGACCTTCGGCGGCGCCGGCAATGCCGATTTCTATATGCTGTCGCTGCCGCTTGCCGGTGAGATGCCGGTGGTGTCGCTGATCACCTTCATCGGCGGCTTTTCCGCCGCCACCGCGATGGTCATCGTCGATTCCGTGGCGCTGTCGATCATGGTGTCGAACGACATCATCATGCCGATTTTCCTCAGGCGCAAACTCGCCGGTCGCGCCAGCCAGCGCGACAATTTCGCCAAGACGCTGCTCAATATCCGCCGCAGCGCCATTTTTGCGGTGCTGCTGTTCGGCTACGCCTACTACCGCTCGACCGACAGCACCGCCGGCCTTGCCTCGATCGGCCTGCTCTCCTTTGCCGCCATCGCGCAGATCGCGCCGGCGCTGTTCGGCGGGCTGATCTGGCGGCGGGCGAATGCACGCGGTGCGATCCTCGGGCTTTCCTCCGGCTTCGTCATCTGGATCTACCTGCTGTTCCTGCCCTCGCTCGGCGGCCTCGACTATTCCTATGTGGCCAGTGCCGTGCTCGGCTTCATCTTCCCCGGCACGACGCTGTTTACCGCGGCCGATGCCGATCCGCTGGTCAATGCGACAGTCATGAGCCTGCTCGTCAACACCGCCTTCTTTATCGTCGGCTCGCTCACCCGCAATGCCAGGCCGCTGGAACGCATCCAGGCCGGCATCTTCGTCAAGCGGCATTCGCGCTCGCAATTTGCGACGCGCGGCTGGAAGACCCGCATCAGCGTCGGCGATCTCAAAGCAGCGATCTCGCGTTATCTCGGCGAAGAGCGCATGCAGCGCTCGTTGACGACCTACGAACAAAGCTCCGGCCGCAAGCTGGAGGACGAACAGCCGGCCGATATGGCGCTGATCCATTTCAGCGAACAACTGCTCGGCAGCGCCATCGGCTCGTCCTCGGCAAGGCTGGTGCTGTCACTGATCCTGCAGAAGATCGAGGATGCCTCTTCCGACACCGCCTGGCTGCTCGACCAGGCGAGCGAGGCGCTGCAATATAACCAGGACATGCTGCAGACCGCACTTTCGCAGATGGATCAGGGCATTGCCGTCTTCGACAGTTCCAACCGGCTGACGATCTGGAACCGGCGCTTCCGGCAATTGCTGGATCTGCCGGAAAGTGCCGGCCAGGTCGGTTTCCCCCTGGCCGACATTGTCACCACGCTCAGCCAGCGCGGCGACATCGCCCCCGGCGATCTCACTCAAACGGTGCGGCATTTCCTGACGCTCGACAAACCCTTTTCGCTGGTGCTCGGCGGCGGCGAGCGGATCATCGAGGTGCGCTCCAACGCCATGCCCGACAAGGGTATCGTCGCCACCTTTACCGATATTACCCAGCGCGTCGGCGCCGACCAGGCGCTGAAACAGGCGAACGAGACGCTGGAGCAGCGCGTCGCCGAACGCACGGCGGAGCTTACCCGCGTCAACCATGAACTCGGCGAGGCACGCGCCGCCGCCGACGAGGCGAATATTGGCAAGACCCGCTTTTTCGCCGCCGCCGGTCACGACATCCTGCAACCGCTGAATGCCGCCCGGCTCTATTCCTCGGCACTGGTCGAGCGCATGGCGCAATCCGACAACAGCCCGATCGTGCGCAACATCGATTCGGCGCTGGAATCGGTCGAGACCATTCTCGGCGCGGTGCTCGATATATCCAGGCTCGATACCGGCGCCATGCGGCCGCGGCTTGCCGCCGTCAAGCTCTCCGAGCTGCTGGAGCGGATCGAGACCGATTTCGCGCCGATCGCCCGTGAAAAACAGCTGAAGCTGGTGGTCATGCCGACCTCGCTCAGGGTCCGCTCCGACCCCAACCTGCTGCGCCGCCTGGTGCAGAACCTGGTTTCCAACGCCATCAAATACACGATCACCGGCAAGGTGCTGGTCGGCGCGCGGCGGCGCGGCAGCCAGGCGATCATCCAGGTGATCGATTCCGGCATCGGCATTCCGCCGTCGAAATTCCGCACGGTGTTCAAGGAATTCGCTCGGCTCGACGAAGGCGCAAAAACCGCCTCCGGCCTCGGGCTCGGGCTGTCGATCGTCGACCGCATTGCCCGGGTGCTCAACCATCCGGTCGAGCTGCAGTCGACACATGGGAGGGGCACGGAATTCCGCATCGCCATGCCGCTCGACATGTCCCGCCCGGCCGAGGCGGCGACGGCCGTCACGCCCGCCGACCGGCCGGGGCAGCCACTCAAGGGGCTGAAAATCCTCTGCATCGATAACGAACCGAAGATCCTCGAAGGCATGCGGCTGCTGCTCAGCGGCTGGGGCTGCGAGGTCAGGGCGCTCGACGGCCTCGCCGACGTGATATCAGGCGACGGTCGTGACGGGCCGCCGGATCTCGCCATCGCCGATTATCATCTCGACGACGGCACCGGCATTGCCGCGATCCTGCATCTGCGCCGGCAGTTCGGCGCCGATATCCCCGCTTTGCTTGTGACCGCCGACCGCACGCCTGAAGTGCGCAGTGAAGCCGAGCGATACGGCATCGCCGTCCAGCACAAGCCGGTGCGGCCGGCAGCACTGCGCGCCTATATTACCCAGATCTCCGGCCTCAAGCGCGCGGCCGCGGAGTAAGAGGCAAGCTCAATCCGTCGTGGACATAAGGCGCGAGACGAGATCGCGCACCCGCGCTGTATCCGGCATGTCGCCGAACAGGATGCGGTACATGATCGGCGCGACAACCTGATCCATGACGAGATCCACATCCGGAAAGACCTCGCCGCGGGTCTTTGCCCTCTCGGCGATGAGGACGATCTGCTGGCGGGTATATTCGCAGCATTTGCAGGCATTAACCGCTGCCTGCGCCGCCAGCACGTCGCGGATCATCTCGCGGCCCGGCCCGGAGGACATTTCCTCGGCATATTGCTCTGCCCAGGCTTGAAGATCGGCCTTGCCGCTGCCGGCATCGACCGGCTGCATATCCGGCCGAAGCCGCTCGACGGCAACATCGGCGAGAAGCTCCTGCAGATCCCCCCAGCGGCGATAGATGGTCGACGGCGTCACACCCGCCCGGGCGGCGATTAGCGGTATCGTCACCTCGGCACGGTTCATTTCGGCCAGCAGTTCGCGGACCGCCTTGTGGACCGATGCCTGAACCCGGGCGCTTCTGCCGCCTGGCCGGAGATTCTCTTTTACCGACATGCACTTTTCATCCCTTGACGCCCCATGGTTCAAAATCTTTGACAGAACCATAAACGCAAATAATTTGCCTTTGCGATACGTCCGCCCTACATGGAGCTAACGCAACGGCTTAGCTTTAAGGGGCTTATATATGGTCGCCGCAGCCAAATCCACAAAGAATGCGCAGCACCCCTCGATCGGCTTTCATGCGCTGACGCTCGCCACCTTCTTCGGTGCTTCCGCCGCGCCGACGCCGCTCTATCGGATCTATCAGCAGAACTTCTCGCTCTCGCCGGTGCTGATCACCGTGGTCTTCGCCGTCTACGCCTTCGCGCTGCTGGCGGCGCTTTTGACCGTCGGCTCGCTCTCGGACCATCTCGGCCGCAAGCCGGTGATCTTTTTCGCCCTGGTGCTCGAAATCATCGCCATGGGCCTCTTCGTCGCAGCCAGCGGCCCGGGTTGGCTGATTGCGGCGCGGATCGTGCAAGGTATTGCGACCGGGATTGCCGGCGCCTCGCTCGGCGCCGCGCTCGTCGATGTCGACCGGGTAAAGGGGCAGATCGTCAATTCGATCGCGCCGCTTTGCGGCATGGCGGTGGGCGCGGTCGGCACCAGCGCCCTGATCCAATACGGCCCTTTCCCAATGCATCTCATTTACGCGCTGCTGCTTCTTGCCTTCACGATGCTGGCAGTCGCCATCTGGCTGACGCACGAGACCGGTGGCAGGCGACCGGGGGCGCTCGCCTCGCTGATGCCGCGGATCGCCATTCCCGCGCAGGTGAAGCAGCCGCTGTCGCTGGTGACGCCGATCAACATCGCCAACTGGACGCTTGCCGGTTTCTATCTCTCGCTGGTCCCGTCGCTGGTCGCCAGCACGACCGGCAGCGGCGCGCCGCTGACCGGCGGGGCCGTGGTGACGGCGCTGATGGTCAGCGGAGCGATCGCCGTCTATCTCAGGCGGGGCAAGGCGGCATCGGCCAATCTCGGTTTCGGCGTGTCGGCCAAGACGCTCGGCATTCTGACGGTCGTTGCCGGCGTGCATCTTGCCAATGTGCCGCTGCTTCTCGTCGGCACCGTCTTTACCGGCGCCGGTTTCGGCACCAATTTCCTCGGTTCGATCGGCACCATCATGCCGCTTGCCAAGGCGGATGAGCGGGCCGGGCTGCTGTCAGCCTTCTACGTTCAGAGTTATCTCGCCTTCAGCCTGCCGGCGATCCTCGCCGGCTTCCTGGCGAAATCGGCCGGTTATGCGCTGACGACGGATATCTATGCGACGGCAATCCCGCTGTTGATGGGCGCCGGACTGATCGGCATTCGCGCCGGCCGCCGGAAGGCGGCGGAGAGTGCCGTCTAAGGCGCAGTTTGCGGCTGGAGATCCAGCAGCGCGCGGCCGCTGCCATCCATGGCGAAAGGCACCGAAGCGTGCTGGTGGGCGACCAGCCAGCGGCCATCCCGCTTGACGAGGCCGAGGGTCTGGCGGAACCAGAGATCGACCTCGGTGCCGTCGGTCTTCGTCCCGGTCATGCGGGTGAGACCGCTCCAGAAAGCGACATCCCCGCCGAGCGTCAGCTTGGCATCGCGCACTTCACCGCCGATCGGGCCTTGCCAGGTGTCGAACCAGGCCCGCAGGCCCGTCTCGTCCTTGCCGTTGATGACCAGCGGCGGCGCCAGCGAAAACTCAACGGAATCTTCGGCCTAATAGGAAAGCGCCTCCTCGGCATTCTTTTCTCCCAGCGCCTTGGCCCGCATCATCAGCATGGCAATGACCGCCTCTTCCTCGTGCCTGGCATTCGCTTCGTCTTTCACATCAGTTCTCCTTATCCGCTATGGACCGAGGACGAACGGGAGGATGACGATCCGACAAGGATGCATTTATTTTGCTTCAGAGATAACTCGTCACTTCAGGTTCGTTCCACCAGGCGTCATGCCTGCCGTCGTAATAACGGACTGGCAGGGCCGCCAGTTCCTCAGGGGTGATATCGTCGAGACAGGCAATGTTGATCGAGACATAGGCGCCGCCGATCGCCTCGACATAACCGTCGCCGAAGGCCGGCACGCCGCAGGTGCGGCAGAAGCGGTGATGGCCGCTCATCGTGTTGAACTGGTAGTCGGATGTCTCTGCCGCGTCGCACATCAGCCGGAAATCCTCCGGCTTGACGTTGGCGCCCCAGTAACGCCGCTTGGCGCAGATCGAACAATTGCAGCGGCCGGTGCCCTCTTCGACGTCCATGTCCACCTCGTAGTGTACTTTGCCGCAATGGCAGCTTCCCTTGTAGGTCTTCTGCATGGCGGCCTCCTCCTTCGGCATTGCCTTCATCAACTGTATATGACAATATGTTGTCACTATGGATGAGATACAAAATAGACAACATGTTGTCAAACAAAATCGACCGGAGCGGACGATGGAAGGGAATGCCTTTTCCGCTTTCGCGATCACAGCCCTACGCCTCGCCGGCCATCTGACGGCGGCCGGCGACCAGCTGGCAAAGCCCGCAGGACAGACAAGCGCCCGCTGGCAGGTGCTGGCCGCGGCACGGCGCGGCGACATGTCGGTGGCGCAGATCGCCCGGGCGCTCGGCCTCGCCCGCCAGGACGTGCAGCGGCTTGCCGATGTGCTCGCGGCTGAAAAGCTGATTGCCTATGCCGACAATCCGCAGCACCAGCGGGCGAAGCTGGTGCGGCTGACGGCGGAGGGGGCGGCGCGGCTGGGGGTGATCGAGGTGGCTCAGGCGGGGTGGGCGGACGGTCTGGGCTCCGCCTTCACGACGGCGGAACTCGATGCCGCACGGGCGGTGATGGCGCGGGTGATGGCGATGCTGGAGAGTGACGGGGCGGCTGGAGATTAAGGTGCGAAGGATGCTTGAGGAGGTGCCGCGGGCGATTTCTTGCGAAATGGGCACAGCAGCCACCCAGAAACGAAAAAAGGCCGGGCTAACCCGACCTTCCCTTCCATCTCAACGGACCGTGCCAGTACATCCGTGGTCACGATCCGGAGATGATATTCAAAGCTGCGCGTCCAATCGGACGCGCTATCGCTTTAAGCCGGCGCATAATCCTTTCCGAAAATCGATTCCGATTTCGGGGTTATGCGCTAAGGCTCAGGCCGCCTGGAGGCGGTCTGCCGACATCTTGCCGGACTTGTTGTCGCGGACGAGCTCGTAAGACAGCTTCTGGCCATCCTTGAGATCGCGCATGCCAGCGCGTTCAACGGCGGAGATGTGGACGAAAACGTCGGCTGCGCCGTCATCCGGCTGAATGAAGCCGAAGCCCTTGGTTGCGTTGAACCACTTTACGGTACCAGTGCTCATGACGATATCCTTTTCGAATCGTTCATAGAAGATTGCAGCCCGGACAAATGCCCAAGCGGCGATGAAAACCGATTTTGGAGGAAGTTCGCCAGGAACGACGCGAGCGCCGTTTCAAAGTTCATCTAGCAAGATCGATGCGTGAACGTTTAATCGGAAATTGTGTCCGTGACAAGGCGTCGGCAAGGAAAATTAGAATTCGTGCGGATTGAGGAAATCGAAGGTTTCTTTGGTCTTGTGCCGTTGGCACCCCCTTGTAACTTGACGCCATCCGCCGGCAGCCTAGCTAGCGCTTGCGGTGATGGAGCTGAGCCCGCAACCCCCTCGGGTTTGAAAACCCGTGGCAGAGCAAGGGATGGCTCCGTCG
>Ga0123342_1010693_pt1 | contig 10379 bp, 4 predicted proteins | sample Turbeawhitnodule_FD_89960 | JGI IMG/M metagenome (GOLD analysis project Ga0123342, IMG submission 89960) | Root nodule microbial communities of legume samples collected from Mexico - Turtle bean Mexico white nodule | ecosystem: Host-associated > Plants > Roots > Nodule | place: Mexico: Nepantla... | reverse complement strand
TTCCAAATCAGAATTAAGGGAGGATGTTGGTTATTAATTCAGATTTTATTATTATTAATTCATATTTTATTACCCTTAAACTATTTTACCGTTATATTGCATTAATGGTCAATTTACAGGCCTTTTAGTATTCCTAGTTTATAGCTTCCAGTAATTGTAATTATTATATATATGACTGAGTGAATCAAAATGAATAAGATCAGTTTTGCAATTATGTGCAATTACATTCATTCAGTTACTACAATCTTTTGTCTTCTCTTATTTCCTTCAATTAGTTCCTACATATATGATGAATTACAAAATAATCCATGAAGACATTATTTTAACAAATAATTGTCTCATATTTTCATATAATTCATATATAAGAAGAACAACTAAAAACACATTTGAGAAACTTTGGAGTTTGGCAATAATGGAGTTGGTATTATATGAAATGGTATGGTAATGTTTGCAAGCGAAATACCATGATATGTAAAGAATTTTTATTAGACCATATTTTCAAATTTATTTCAATTGAGAATTTAACTAAAGGAGTTTAATTGAAATAAAGTGCAACTTTTCCATCTATATCCATTTAATAAAAATGATATTAATTGTTAAAGCTGTGTGTACTTTATAGTTTCTCTATTTAAGTTTAGATGATATTTATTTTGTAAACTATAAGACCAATTCTTTTATTCACACTCATTTAAAAAGCAAATAGATTTTTTTTAACTTAACTTTTTTAACATACTTTTGAGTCTTCAAACTGAAAATTAAACATGTGCTAAATCTAACTTTACACACTGACTAACTCTTCACTGAATCAAAAATTTTGCTACGAAACAATAAATATGAAATTTTTATCTAACCTTCTATAGGTTACTTCTAGTGCCTAACCATGAACCAACCATCCATGATATACCTTTTTACCTAAACTTCTTGGTTATTTACAACTTAGAATATAGGAAGAGAACAAAAATTGTAAAATATAAATAAATAGTGCAGTAAAAATACAAATGTGTACTTTTCTATAATAATTTTTTTAATTTATACTTTTATTTATATATATATATATATATATATAAAGATGATTTTTTTTAGAATTATTTTTGTGTACATAATTTTTATTTTATTTTATCCTTATATCAACATCTTATTTTATTATTTTATTTTAATTATTCCATCATTTTGTAATTAGTAGAGTAATTGTTAGAATAATTTTTTATTTTTAAATAAAATAATTTTTATATATTATAACAATTTTCTAGATTTAAATAAAATATATTGTCATTTTCTCATATTTTACAGACGGTTGCTTCCAATTCGATTTTTTGGATATCATTATTGTTTTTCTCTATTTGTTCTTCTTTATTGTATCTCTTTTCTTTTTCAAATCTCTTTAACTCGCTCGTCTCCTTTGCTTCCTCTTGCCTCACCGATGATAATTTGCATCAATCTCGACAATATTCGCGTCCATAACCTGATCCAATCAGTAGAAGTCCAAAAACATCGTTACATCGATCCAATGATTTTTGTCTACGTCTATATTTCTGCTAGTTATAATAATATATAATAATAATAATAATCATAATAACAATAATATAATAATAATAATCTTAATACACCAATAAAATTTTTCTTTTTAGGTGTTATGTTTAACGTTAAACCAAATTTAATGTGAGTGTCTCCTACCCAACTTTTACACTATCATCTTATCTTTGATTTTTTTTGGAAGCATCTTATGTGCTGGTAGTGTTTTTATACTAAACATGAGAAGTTTTTTTTAAAACTAAAAAAAAATTGTTAATGGTATTTTTAGAAAAATGATCTTACAACTAAAACTCATTTGAATGAGGCCTTAGTTATTTTTTTTCTATTAGAAGATGAAATTATTAATTGTTTAAAAATGACATTTTAGGAAATATATTATTTATTGAAAATATTTTTGTATCCATATAATAACTACCTCTTTTTAGAAATTTTATTACAGCTTATAAAAGTGTTATACGTTGTCACATACAAAATAATAAAATAGTGCTGGTATAAATTTAAGATATTCTATCTAAAATAATAAATGAACCAAGTGCAAAATGTAAAAATAACTACTGTTTTTTTAATATGTTTTTACCGTTAGACGCAGTCTTTTAAAATGTGATGGTATTTTTGTAATTAAGTTCATTTATGAATGCGATTTTTTCTATAGCCGCATTCTTAAATCAAAACGCTTGATTTAAGAATGCGGCTATTTAATAGTCGCATTCTTAAATCATTTTTTAGCCTAATTCTGAAACGCGCCACTTACGCTTCATACTTTCTTCCTCTTCTTTCGCTATTCCTGCTCTTTTGTTCTTCTTTTCTTCTGCGAGCTGCATTGTCTTGTTTTCGTGCCATTGTAAGTTCGTTCGAGCTCTGCTTCTTCTTCTTGTTTTCGTGCCATTGTTAAGTTCGTTAGTTTCTCTTACTTTTTTTTTGTTTTCTTGCATTGGTCGATGTACTGTTTCATTGCCTTCGCGTTTCATTGCTCCCTCGCTCCGTCGATGCTGCCGCGTTCGCTGTCGTCGCCATTGTTGCCGCTTCTGTGCCACTCTTAACGTTGCCTTCATGCACAAAGTTGGCGTTTTAAATTTTTTTTTATTTTTTTAATGTTATGAATTTGTTTATTTTTTATTTATTATAATTTGTATTTTTTAAAATTTATATTATTTAGTATTTATTATAATTTTTATTTATTATTAATTTTTATTATGTTAGTCGTTAGTTTATAATAAAATTATCGTGTTGGTATTGGGTCTGAGAGTTTTCGACCCTCGACAATTGATACGTGTTGGTTTTGAGTTCGGGGGTGTTCGAGCATCGAAAAATGTGTGAGATAGAACACTTATTAGAAACACTTGAATGACTATTACAGAAGATAATGGATCGAAATTGGATTAATTTTGTTCGAATAAGTGATGAGTATGAAAGAGGAGTAGAAGAATTTATACTATTTGTGCAACGTAACGCGAATAATAGTTGTCATGATGGAGCAAAGATCAGGTATTCGTGCGTTAACTGTTTGAATGGAAGGAATACTGGATGTTAAGATAATGAGGGAGCACCTTCTTTGTGATGGGTTTCTTCGTTCTTATACAACTTGGACATGACATGGTGAATTATTAAATTTACCACGTGTTTTCGTAACTGAAAAATATGTGGGGTCCACCATGGATGATGCAGTACATGATGATGTAGATAATGATCGATTGGAGAACATGATTTGTGATGTGGGAGCTGAGTCTTTTGCATAAGTGCATGGATATGGAAGTATGTCAAGCGATGCAGAGACTCCATTGTATCTTGGATCAACTAACTTCACACAGTTGTCGACAGTGCACTAGTACAAAAGTTTAAAACAACGACTCACTATTTAATGCGGTTTTAGGGTTAGACGTTGTCTTTCAAAACACAGTGGATTTTTGAAATTAACTTGATTTAAGAATGCGGCTATTACAAATAGTCGTCTTCTTAAATAATTTTTTACCCTAATTTTGAAGCGCGCCACTTACACTTTCATAGTTTCTTTCTTCTTGGCCCTTCACTTTTTCTCTCTGTTTCTGCTTTGGTGTTCCTATTTTCTAATGTGGGCTTCATTGTGTTCTTGTGCCATTGTAAGTTCGTTTCGATCAACTCTCTTTCTTCTTCACCAATGGTTTATACATTGTTTCATTTATTTGTTTGTTTTCTTGCATTGGCGAAGGGTTCTCTAACGCTTCTTTTTCTCTTGTGCTCTCATGCTTCCTCTCATCTTCTGCGACCCTTCATTGTCTTCTTCATGCCATTGAAGTACGTTTTGAACTCTCTTTCTTTTTCACCATTAGTTTATATATTTTTTTTGTTTCTCTTATTTGTTTGTTTTCTTGTATTGGCAAAGGTCACCACTGCTCTGTCGCTGTTGCCTCCGTCATTGTTGCCTTAGGGTTTATGGTTTAGGGTTTAGAGTTTTATTTCTTTTTTTAAAAAAATTAAATAAGAATGTGGCTATTTACCATAGCCGCATTTATAAATGGTATTTAAGAATGCGGTTAAATAACCGCCTTCTTATCTCTTGTATTTACAACTACGTGTACAACAAATGCGGCTATAAAGCCGCTGTCTTTTAATATTTTTGCACCAGTGGTGTTAAGATTGATGAATTTGAAGGCAATAAATGGATGGACTGATAAAAGCTTCACGAAATTGCATCAGTTGTTGAAGGATATGCTTCCAGAGGGAAACTCTACCTAATCGTAATTATGACGCTAAAAAGATTCTTTGTCCAATGGGTATGGAGTATAAAAAGATACATGCATGTCCTAATGACTGTATATTATACAGGAAAGATTTTGAATTGTTGAAAAGTTGTCCAAGGTGTGGGTTATCACGTTATAAGTTGAAACAAAAAGATGATGATACTAATTGTTTTTATCGGTTGACTTGATTGTCGGAAAACTTCTGCAGTCGAACTTGGACTCCGTCTGCCTCGTGGTGGAACTCGTGCTTTCCTTAATGTTTGGATGATGTTCCTGTTAAGACAGAGGGCGCCTTAACGGCCGATCGCACTCCAACGATCAATTCAGTAAGGACTTACTAAATCAACAATAATTATCAGTGTAGTGTGTAAAAACAGTGTACCTTCACCTAGGGTTTCAACCCCTTTTTATAACCGCACATGCAACAATTGCACTTGAGATAAGCAAATCTTAATTGAAAATAAGCACATTATCTTATATCTCTAACAGAAAACCACCTGCCATGTGCACCAATGACCTTTAGGTGCTAAATTGCAAGACACATTCTGTTATACATACACCTCCCTATGGCCAAGCTAACTTCTACCCTACCCGAGAACCGAGTAGTAACTGGTCCAAGACCGAGGACCGAGCTCCTGCCCAATACACAAGCCCCTAGTCTCAAGCTAAACTTGTTTCAGTGAAGAGACTAAGTGATGGAAGAGGCCCAAGCACAAGACCAAGTACAAGCACAACAACAAATAGAAGATCAGGGCCAATTACTAAAGCTATGGCAAAGAAGGTTCAAGAGGACTGGAAGACAACTACTGATGGCATAGAAACCTCCTAATATATGTTCAAAGATGCCATAACTTAGTGTAGAGTAGAATTTATTTTCTTGTCAAAATTAGATTAAGAATTTTATTTGTAATTTTTTCTTAGAATTAATTTTGGCATCTAAAACACCAACCTAAGTTAATTTAGGGTTTCTAAAACCTCTAAATCAACCAAGGCCGGTTTGGAAAGCCCATAGAGGGGGTGAGCGTGTAACACCAGTCACACCCCTCCCATGTGCCCAATTAGATGCCACTTTTGGATGGAAATTCATTTGAATTTCCCTTCACTTTCTTTTGAATTTTCAGCCCTCAAATTGCTATATAATGAGGTTCTTGGCTAATGTATTTTCAAGATTAATCAATGAGTGAATTGTTGCCAAATTTGTGTCGATTACACTCTTGTCTCCTACCCTCCCTAGGATAAATGTTTGATCTTCAATTTTCCACTAGACCAAGTGATTAGGCCTCATCTATCACTCTCCATACCTATCCTTCACCTTTAAGGAATCTACAAGCTCTAAGTGAGCTTCTTGTCCGCTACAATCCATGAAGCTTTCGTCAATCCACCAAAGAAATCTCAACGGATGAAGGCACTCTTCCATCACTAAGTTGCTTTGCACCTGTTCAATGGCTCAAACCTCAACGGTGGCGAGCTGCGATCAGGGGTGCCCATGTCCAAATTGTCTCTAAGCCAAGGGTCAGCGCACCTGAGCCGCAATGTACTTGCACGATTCCAGACTTGGAGTGTTCCCAAAGGGAAAATACCTTTGCTCATTCGAACACACAAGGCACTTTCGTGGATATCTTTCCAGCCAAGTCGCCATCCTGAGTCGCAATGTCCCTACTAGAGGAATGGTTCCAATGGCTTGACTTTCCGCCGATAGGCTTCATCGTCCAACACTTCTATGACCCTGCATGGTGTAAAAGTTTGATGTTGTATTGTCCTTTACCTTTGAGCTACGGTAGGACATAATCATTTGTCACTCTCGACACACGAGTTCTGGAAAATTTGTTAAAGTTGATCTCTGTTGCATATTGTAGATCGTGAACTAGTACACCAGGTAAGTTCCAGGAAAGAGAGGTGGGTCACCAATGGACGCGCTTAAATACCAAGTCTTTCCTCGATAGAGCCTTCCTAGACATGTAATCTTACACTACTACGCTCTATATCCAGTTACAAGAATAACTTCTCTACTCAGAGAGATCATGATCATGATAACAATATCACAACATGTTTAAGTGATGATTAATCATTCACGTCATCTTCAGAGTAACAAGATAATAGATTTACATCCGTTATTTCCATAATAATATGAAAACAATAATAATTATATCTTTGATCTTCAGACTAATATCACAACATACTCAAAAGATAATAATCATTTATCTTTGGAATAACATCACAACAGATAATATATCTCTTTACTTTTTATCCTCAGAATAATGTCGTAACAGATAAAATATTTCTTTATCTTTTAACTTCAGAATAATATCACAACAAACAAAATATTCCTTTATATTTTATCTTCAGAATAATATCACAACAGATAAAATATTTCTTTACCTTTTATCTTCATAATAATATCACCTCAAATAAAATATAATATCACAACATATAAAATATTCCTTCATCTTCTATCTTCAGAATAATATCGCAACAGATAAAATATTTCTTTATCTTCTATCTTCAGAATAATATCGCAACAGATAAAATATTCCTTTATCTTTGTTACCTTTTCTAGGCTGACCAACATTTGAGCCGAGCTCATGACTTACCTCTCGTGCCCAAACACCGGGATGACCTCCCCTAAACACTTGGGTCGAGATGACGAGCTCTCCTGGATGGTACACATGCTCCTTGTCTTACCTGCCACTAGGTAATCATTTACTCACGGGGCGCCTATACTCGAGTGGTCGTACTGACACCGAGCTAGGTTGACTTACCTGTGTTGTGCTTAAGCAAATCAACAAACAAATCAATCCCACATAGCGTCTATGCTCGCACTTATACCGAGCTAGGCTCCCACTTATACCGACCTTGCCTAGTAGTCCTCATATCACCTGATAGCTTTGATCACGATTGTGGGTGGGACCTAGTTTTATTGGGCGCCAAATGTTCTTGTCGGTTGACTTGGTTGTCGGTAAACTTCTGCAGGCGAACTTGGACTCCGTCTGCCTTGTGGTGGAACTCGTTCTTTCCTTAATGTTTGGATGTTGTTCCTGTTAAGACAGAGGGCGCCCTAACGGGCGATCGCCCTCCGACGATCAAATCAGTAAGGGCTCACAAAAGCAACAATAATTATTAGTGTAGTGTGTAAAAACATCGTACCTTCACCTAGGGTTTCAGCCTCTTTTTATAACTGCACATGCAACAATTGCACTTGAGATAAGCAAATCTTAACTGAAAATAAGCACATTATCTTATATCTCTAACAGAAAACCACCTGCCACATGCACCAATGACCTTTAGGTGCTAAACCGCAAGCCACATTGGCTAGCCACTTGGGGTACTGAATTACCCTAATGTGGCCAGCCTTCAATAGCTTCTTCGTCTCTTCTCGTACGAACAAATGCCTTTCTTCGTTGAATTTTCGCCTTCTCTGGCGGACAGGTCGGACCTGGGGGTCCAGGGTGAGACGATGACACAGGAAGTCAGGGTCTATACCGGGCATGTAAGAGGCAGACCATGCGAAAGCGTCAAGGTGTCGTGCTATGACCTCAACAACCTGATCCTGCGACTCTTGGCTCAAGGACCACCCAAGTTTGAACGTCTTCCCACCGATCTCTCTTTCCACCACGTCTCCTGCGGGCTCGGGTCGGTTCTCCCAGGCGATCTCCACGCGGAATACCCCGTCTTCTCTTGGGGGTCTGGTAGTGACAACAAACACTCCTCTCTTCGTTTTGAGGTTGTTTTCATAGCATCTCTTCGCCTCCTTTTGGTCAGATCTAATGGTGATCACCACACCCTCAAGGGAAGGCAACTTTATCTTCATATGCCTCGTGGAGGCGATTGCTCCTATCCTGTTTAAAGCTGGCCTACCTAACAATATATTGTAGGCTGAGGGAGCATTAACAGCACAATACCTGATGTTGGTAGTGCGTGAGGTCGTGCCATCCGTGAACGTCGTCCTCAACTCGATGTGTCCACGAACCTCCACCTGGTCCCCTGCAAAACCATACAAACATCCGGTGTAGGGCCTTAACCGGTTCGTGGACAGTTGTAACTGGTTGAAGGTCATCAAGAACATCACGTCGGCTGAACTTCCTTGGTCCACGAGGACGCGGTGCACATTCCTTCCTGCTGTGACTACTGAAATCACCATCGGGTCATTGTCATGGGGTATGATATCTTGGAGGTCGGCCCTGGTGAAAACGAGGTCAACATCGGGGGTTTGGTCTACCTGTTGTACCTCTACCGTCATTACGCCTCATGCGTATTTCTTTCGCTGGGAGGCGGTGCACCCTCCCCCTAAGAATCCTCCAGAGATGGTGTTTACTTCCCCATGGATAGGCACCTCGTGCCCTTGATCTGTCCTTGCAACTACCAACGCCTGATCATTCTACAGCTCTTGAAGGTAATCTTGACAAAGGCATGCACTATCATGGCCTCATCAATAGGTTTCAATCTTACCACTTGGACCCCAAACTTGTTCAGGTAGTCCTTTACGGACTCCTCCTGTTACTGTTTGACGTCGAAAACATCATAGGAAAGCCGGGTGGGGGCCTGTTAACAAGGTACTGCTCCCTGAACAGTGTTGCAAACTGGTGAAAGGTGGTGATGTGTCTGTCAGGAAGGCTAACAAACCATTCCAACGCCGCGCCTGACAGCGTGCTCATAAGCATCTTGCAATACACAACGCCAGACCCTCTTGTAAGCATCATTTGGGTGTGGAACGCCGTGAGATGGGCCTCTGGGTCCTCTACTCCTGTGAAGGAGACTTTCGGGCCCAGAGACGTTGTTGGTAACGCCGTATTCATGATCGCTCGTGAGAACGGCATGGGACGTGCCCTAAGAGGTACAAACGGGGCACGTTCGTCCGTTGCGCGCTTCCCTACTTGTTGTAAATCCCTGCGCAGTTCTTCATTGGCTCTGCGTTGTCCGCTCGTGATGCCGCTACCTTTGCTTGGAGGGCATGCCTCGTGTCCAAGATTTGCTGCGTGGTAATGTTGTCCCCTCCAAGGGGCACAATTCCTGCAGATCCAGCGGTTCCTTGCCTCGTACTCCTCATATTGGTAGTAAAGACTCTCAACCTTGTCGTTGCGAGTGGGACCTTTCTTTAACAAGCCCCACGGTGGGCGCCAAATCTTCCTGCCGGTTGACTCCAATAGCTTCTTTGGCCCTTCGATCTTGCCTGAGAATTTTGCCTTCTTGATCAAGAAACTTCTCACCTGCAAAGACAAAGGGGCGCCCTAGCGGCCGTTTGCACTCCGACGCTCAAGTAAGTATTAGGGCAAAGAAACACCAAGTGTGTATATTAGCTTCAGTCTTAGAAACTGCGTATCTTGTTAGGGTTCTTGGCACCCTTTATATAGGCTGAAACTAGGGTTTACCTTTGTGTTGTTACCCTCATCTAGGGTTCCTTGGAAAATGTCCATGCGCCGCTATTTAGGTAATTTTAGCGTATTTGGCACATGGAACCTTCCTTAACTGGAGTGCAATGAATAACATAGTGGCCGTTTGGGTACCAATTTGTGCTCCTATTCTCTTGCGCCATCTGCTTTGTGGGTGCCCTAATTATTCACGTGTCATGCATGTAGCCTTTCTGGAAACCCTAATCCTAATAGGCTTTAACGCCTCCCAGGATTATCCTCACGTGCTGGGCCTTCATGTGTCATACACACCACGTGCATGGATCCCTCGTGAGTTAGGCTTTCCACATATCTCATGTCTTTAACTTGTCAACTTATCATAACTCTTAGGCCCACCTTTCGTGGCCTTCTACAAAGTCTAGAAGACCGATGTCCGACCTTCTCCCTCCATTGTGAGGTCCGATATCAATCTCCAACATCGGCTTAGGAAACCAACGTCCAAAGATTAACCTAATCCCCTAATAAGTGCGTCTGGGGTCCACCTCGTGGCCCCCTTCCGTTACCAAGCATCGGTGCTCGATGTTTGAGGTCAGCCTCTGGGTCGATGACCGAGGACTGGTCGGGACAATATACATGACATATTTGTTTGAATATGTAGCTGGGGATCAGGAGCTCAATATAAATATAATTCAATTTTTTATGATGTAAGTATCTTTACCTATATTTCAATTTACTTTATGTTAAATTATTATTGATTATGCTTTAACTAATAACTTGTAGGTTT
>Ga0123342_1010692_pt1 | contig 10379 bp, 5 predicted proteins | sample Turbeawhitnodule_FD_89960 | JGI IMG/M metagenome (GOLD analysis project Ga0123342, IMG submission 89960) | Root nodule microbial communities of legume samples collected from Mexico - Turtle bean Mexico white nodule | ecosystem: Host-associated > Plants > Roots > Nodule | place: Mexico: Nepantla... | reverse complement strand
ATGGATCAATCAGGTTTCCGTCAATTTTGGAACTCATCAACTTGTCGAGTTGTTTTCTTGCACAAGGCTGATGCACAAGCTGCATATAAATACTCTGGAGGAAATCAGTCCTTATTTGGCAGTGCGGGAGTAAGGTGTTTCCTTAGGGAATTTGGGGATTCTGCTCCTGAAGTCTCTGAAGCGGCAAAGGGTAGGACAGATGATGGTGGCAGTGAACTACCTCGGATGAAGGATCCCACAGTGGTTCATCGCCTGGCATCAGCATCATCTATGCAACCTCTTCCTCAGCCCATCCAGCTGAAGTCATGCCTGAAGAAATCTACAGGTGATGAGTCGGGTGTGGTTACGGGTAATGGAAGTAGTAGTAAAGGAAACTCTCGTGTAAAATTCATGTTAGGTGGGGAGGAAAGTAGTAAGGGAGACCAAATAATGGTGGGTAATAGAAACAAGTTCAACAATGCTAGCTTTGCTGATGCTGGCTCACCTCCTGTTGCAACGGATTTTAATAGTAAGAACATTCAAAAGATGACATTACAACCCCCGTTGCCTATTCTTCCCCTTCCTACTTCTCAGTTTTCGAAACCCCCTCAACATAATTTGCGTAATTCTGAAATGGCAATGGCAACCCGAAACACTCCAAATTTTATTAACGCCACAGCATCAGCTACTGCAAGCACGGTTGATATATCACAGCAGATGATACACCTTTTGACGAGGTGCAGCGATGTTGTGACTAACTTGACGGGTTTATTAGGCTATGTGCCTTACCATCCGCTTTGACAAAATTTACTCTTCACTGCTCCCTTTTCCATATCATTCATACGTACACAAGAAAAATTATCGAATGGGGTCATGTTTGGGTGAGTGATCTGATTGGGCTTAGTTGTAGATTTTGGGCTCCAAAAAATATAAATGCACATAATGTCTGTATTAGGATTGGGGTGTACTCAGTTGATCGGTGGATTTGTACTTGTGTAAATTGTATCATGTGACTTATTTTTTAAAGTTAGAATGTTTTAAGTTGGAATATTATATTGTTGTGCGCGAGTTAGATAAGGTTTTTGATTTTCTTTCTTGGCATATACTATTAGATATACACGAACATGAAGCATGCAGGGCGAACTTGCACATGTTAAACTTCAACGATTTTCTACTCAGTTTTGACGTTAATTTTTTGTATGTATTTTAAGATGGACCTTGATGTAATATTTTCTTTCCGTCAAAAGATATTATACGGTTAAATTGATTTTTCTCACTTTTACAGAGTAAATAATTTTTTATTTTTTTTTTCAAAAAGTAGGAAATAGTCATTTCATAAATTGCAGAATTGAAGTTTGGATAAATTTGACATTAATAATTAAATTTTTGTCATGTCCTACTAATGCTAGTATTATCATGGTTTTAAAATGAGAAAAACGCATTTCGAATAAAAAATTATAATTAATTGATGGTTATTCTCCGCCAACTGCTGTTTCTCACTCACGCATCTTAAAGGGGCGAAGAGTGTTGCTATTATCGAATTGCAATGTGACATCACTACCAAACAGCATCAGAGTCAACATTTAATTAGAGATTATCAAATTGTTGACAAGGTAAAAACTGCTTGATATCAAAAACTGAAAAAATTGCTCGAATTTAAAAAAATTGAAATCGCAAATGGACACTCTTTAAGGAAACTAAGAATTCAATTAAACATAAGATAAAGTAGTAGTAGTAGTAAAGAAAACAATGGAGACAAAATGGCCTCGAATTCACCATCGTCGCCTGCATATTGCCGTCAAAATTGTGCTGACAAGCAAGCACACACAAACGGATCACCAAATTAAAAAGGAAAAAAAAAAACAAGGGTAGAGCACACCCAAGGTGGAAACAGTGTAGCTACATCCTTCTAAATATCGAGATTGGCTTCCTCAGGGATCACAGTTAAAGTCACCAATTTATCACCCTTTCTTTTTACTACTACCTTCACCGGTACCCCAACTTTGTCTCCCAAGATTTCAATGACCTGCCATAATCAAGAATTCATTCAAGCGTCATATAAAATCCAACTGCAACCAATTTATATGTTTTTTAAAACTCGAGTCCCCACACCAGTAGCACCAGTTACTCGTCCACAATACATTACACGCTGTAACATATATTTATCTCTTCTTAAGTTGATACCAACTTAACTACACAGCCAAGCTTGACAAACTCGACCAACACTTTCAATACAAGACTCCCAAGAGACAAAAACCATAGTTATATTTTGGTTACCAAATCTTCTTACCTCAATAACAATATCAGAATAAAAACTAAAATAACAATTAAACACACACGCATATATAATAGGTCATTACCTCCTTTAATCTTTCGACAGGCTTCCCATCAAATTCAATGACAACATCACCAGGACAAAACCCAGCACGCTCTGCAGGGGACCTAGGAGTTACCTAGCCAAAAACATTGAAGTTCACTTTAGACAAATAGGTGATTTCAAATATTCTAATGCTTGTCCGGCACTGATGAGTGCAGAGCAAATTATCCCAGAAAAGAATCAATTGCATAACAAGTAAAACTACAACAGATATCAATTCATATAGAGAAACTACAGATTTGTCATATTATTGCGTCATTAGAAAGTGCAATTATGATTTTGTAGTCTCTCCATTTAACATTGTTAGACCCTTATGGTCCAATCGTTTTAGTGTCTCAGTTTTCTAGTTTGACAATGTACTATTTAATTATCTTTCACTAATACACAAATTCCACCCAACCTTTTACCTCAACAGCCATCCCTAATTTGAAGCCCCAAAATACATACAAGAGCCATAGCTCAAAAATGCAGCCTCATACAAGTAACAACCTTGTGGCAGCGTGAACTATGACAAAACACTATGATAGTTCTAAGTAAAGCTGACATCCCCCTAAAAACCTTTGGGGATGAATCCAACCATGGCCAACTTATTTATGTTTTCCCTAAAAAGGCCGCTCACGAGCCCATTTGCATTGTAGAAAGTCTATTTAAATGTACACTTCACATGAGAATAGATGTGGAAGAAAAGAGAGTTTTTGTCTCAAGATAAGATATTGCATTACCCCTAACCTAACAGCATCCATTCCGTAGAAAGACTGAACACACAAGAACCCGAAGGACCACAGAAGTAGGATATCCAAAATGATCAATTAGCAACATACCATTGGTACAAGAATACCCTTAGTGACATTAGGGAATGAATCATCTTGCTTTTTAAGCTGAGCAATAATCATCTCATTGAGATCAAGCATCTTTAGCCCAAGCCAAGGCCGTATTACTCTCCTGAACAAACGTTAAGCAATGCTTATTCATTTAATCTACAATATGCAAGAGCTCAACTAAACTACACAATTATGATTGACAAAAAAAAAATATTTAAATCAATGTTTATGGAATATCAAATTTTAAAATGTGAAAAATGTAAAAGATTTTTCCAACACAAACGAAAACCTAACATTTTACAAGAAAATAACTTCCTGCTTGCCAATGTGTATGCAATAAAATAGATAAAACAAAAACATACCCATTTCTCTTGAAATGCTCTAGAATTTTACACACAGAATCAATTGGTACAGAAAAACTCAGACCATCAGCAGCAGCCACTTTCATCATGTTCACCCCAATAATTTCTCCATCCATGTTCACAAGAGGCCCTCCAGAATTTCCCTATACAACAGAAGCAAATAAAGCATACAACCAGACTGAACAGATATTCATGTTAAGATTCAGTTATTACACCACATGCATATCTGGTTAAATAAAGTGGAGAAAAAGAGAAGACATACCATATTAATTGCACAATCGGTCTGTAAATACTCTCTCGGGGTGTCACTAAATCCCAAATCACTACTTTTGCGGTCAACACAACTAGGAAAAATATAGTAAAAAATTAATTTCATTATTTCAGAAGACAATCAGGAGCCTCTTACATTAAAAAACCACAAGCTTAGTCAATTAACATGTTAGCCCCCTAAAAAGCCATATATCTTTAGCTTCCAAATCTATCTATCATGTGAACTGGGCAAATCTTAAACAAAATTACAATAGCTTAATATAGGGCGACAACTGTTATTGCCTGAATTTTTTCTTCACACCTTACAATTCCAGCAGTGACTGTATTCTGAAGAGAAAGTGGACAGCCCACGGCTATTACCCAATCTCCAGGACGTAGCCTACTTGACGAACCAAGTTTAGCTTCCGGCAGTGGAGTTTCAGAATTGATCTTCACAGTGGCAATATCTGAATGCAGGTCAGCATTCACAACTTTCCCCTCAAATGTTCTTCCATCTTGCAATGTAACTTCAATCTATAGTATAGTTGATATGTTAAGATCATCATTAGTTAAACTTGTAAGACCAGACAGGAGTGTCTAGAGACTCCAGAGTCATGATTATTTAGATACATGTCTGATGTCTCCCTGGAGACTAAACCTTACGAGAATAGAAAAATAATGTCATATACACAATAGCCGACACTATATAGTCTTAAAATGATCTGAAGGGAGAAGTATTTTAATAACAGATTTACACATTCATGTTAAGAATATCAAGAACCAATAATTAAGCCAAGCAACTACATTCTATAACTTAAATGCATTATACTTGAGTAATAATTCATCATGTATTTAATGTAATTTACCTGAAGTGTTTGTGCAATACCAACTTAGTGCAAATAAATGATGGAATCATATTTCCATTCAGTTGTGTACCCTATCAAAACACTAAGTGAGCTACAATTTAGAAATGTCCATATTTTAGCTTCAAGCTGGCTTCCAGTAAATACACTTAAGATGTGTTTGAAAATATCCAAATTCGACACTATATCACATTTTGCATCATAGAAAGCAATACCAAAATCTACCAACATTTTACGACAAGGTTTGAGAGATATGCCCAGGCATGTAGACAAACCTTCCCTTTGGAGGAACCTCTTGTGCCCAGAAAATCAACCACAACATGAGCGGATGTCAAGATCGTTCCATCCTTGTTGATGATTGTTCCCGAACCTATACTCCGTCCGCTAGCAATACCAAAGAAATCTGTGTGGTGGATGGCTCTACTCCTCAGAGTCAACTCAAAGGACATAATTCAAATGTTCAAGGTTGAAAGATACCAGAACATATACCTTGATGAATTGCAATATTAACAACAGCAGGCCCAACTTTAGCAGCTGCATTTGCAATAGTATCTTTACCAAAACAATCACTTGGCTTGGATTTATCATCAACAGCCCCAGAAGCTTCCTTAGTTACATCAGACGAAGGAACGGGACTGACTCTATAAGAATACAGCGCAACAATTCCTACACGTTTTCAGCTATATATGTAATACAGACATCCTCTCAGAAAAATCTGTGCATATACCAAGTACGAAAAAAAAGGACAGACCAGATTTATTGGGAAAAGGAAAATGTCGAGAATACAAATCAAACAGCACTGGACATGTCAACCATAGGGAATCCGGTAATGGTTCAGGGACTCGAACTGCAATCGAAGCTCCTATATTTGATGTTGAAGCCACGTTAGCAGAACAGCAATGTTACTTCCATTTAAATAATAAAACGGCATTTTATTTCAATGTACTTAGCTACCCACTAAAGAAAGCGTGGAAGCTTGTTTATGGTTAAACAGAAATGTTGTCGACAGTCACCATTATAGACACTACCTTAGGTTAATGTTGGGAGAGCATAAGGTCCTATTACCCTTGTAATGAATTTAATACTTTAAAGATTAACTAACATAATACTATTTCTCTATTCAGCTACTTCTATTTACCACTACATTCTGCACAGTTAACCCATTCATAGGTAACATGCTCAAAAGTTAGCTGGAACCGGAAAACCATGAATAGCAAATCTGACTAAAATGGAATCTACCACTCCTAAAACACAGTAGAACTAAATTATTTTATCTTCAAGGAACCGCAAAGGGACTACGTGACAAAACTTCATCCTCTTCACTACTACTGCTCCATAATTTAGAACGATCGCATAATTAAGAAAATGTTAGAAACTCACTGAAACGATCATATTCACGGCAGCAAAAAAGAGTTGCACCCGCCATCGCGGCAGTTCTGATAAGCCCCAACTTTCTTTGCCACATACAATTCATCTTCCATTAAGAAATTACAACTTCAATTGCCAAGATTCAATCAGAGAAATAGCAAAAACAAACACTCATACCAAAATACCACTCATGACAGGCAACACCGTTCACACCCTTCGCAAAGCAGATACACAAAATTATTGTAAATAAAATCTTACAACAAAGAATAAAGACCAACCTAGGGTAACAATAAAATACAGGCCCACAACTAGCGAGATGGCCCAAACGAAAATGGCCCAACAATAACGGCGCGTCGCATAAACTCCCACGTTCACATTTTCTCTTACGTAACTTCCAAAGAACGCTTAAAGAACGGAGAACAATAACTACCATGTTCAAATCCAAAATCAAGCGAGATTGCAAGATTAACGTTACAAATTATACTTCAATTCTACTAATTAGATAACCATGACTAATTTTTCAGAAACGAAATCAAGGCAAACGATATTCTTAAACGGACTTTAATGAATTGTAACAAACAGATTAGGTTAAAAAATTAACAAAATTAAGGTAATAAAAGAGCATCTTCCATGTATGATGTAACTTAACAACGGCCTACATTTAAACCAGTATCATATTCAGCCATGAAAGCTGACCACAACCGTACAAAATCAGATGCTAGGCCACAACATCAAACTTCACATAAACTAAAACTATATATATGATCTTAGCAAAACAAAAACCCAATCTAAACAAAAGAAAAAGAAAATCTATGGGTAAGATTTACAAAAGGCATCATCTATGTGTTCTTAGGAGTAGAGGGCTTTTCAGCAGCACTGGTAGTTTTCTTGGGCAACAAAACCGGGTTAACATTAGGCAACACTCCACCACTGGCAATCGTCACACCTTGAAGCAATTTCCCCAACTCGTCATCATTCCTCACCGCAAGAAGCACGTGCCTAGGGATAATCCTGTTCTTCTTGTTGTCACGTGCGGCGTTCCCAGCCAACTCCAATACCTGCATTGTGAAATCACATTGAAATCTTTCGAACAAGAATTAATTTTATAATGAGGTGAACACGAATGTTGAGTACGTACCTCAGCGGCGAGGTACTCGAGGACGGCGGCAAGGTATATTGGAGCGCCAGTGCCTAGGCGGCGGGAGTAACGGCCTTTCTTTAAATACCTAGCGACACGGCCGACGGGGAATTGGAGACCGGCTTTTGTGGATTTGGAAACGGCTTTCTTCCTTTCGCCTCTTCTTCCAGCAGCACCTTTGGGAGCGGCTTCCATTGCTGTGTGATCCGATATACCAGCAAAACGGTTCGTTTCAAGGGAACGAGAGAGAGAAAGCTTTTTCTATTTCTTTGAAGTTTCGGAATTCTGGGCACTGGGCCGAGCGAGAGGGAACGCCGTATATATACTGCACGCAAACGACAAATGCTGCCGATTCGGTCTTGCCACGCTGGCGATCCGTGGCTTAAGTTCCCCTGAGGATTTTAAGGCTGCTTTAATTGTATCATTGTTTTGATTCATCGGACGGTTAATTGTGTTGACACGCTGGCCATCCATGTAGTTTCTCTCGTCCGATCCAACGGGCGTTGTCTTCTTGTTAGTGAATAAATACGCAATTAGATAGCCAAGGAGATCCAACAGCTAATCATAGTTTTAGAGATTGTTGATATATATAACTTATGACAATATCTATTTAATCTATATATTTAGTGCTGTTGTTTTATTCTTCAATTTATATTAATATTATATCATACATTTTCTTTTATCTGGTTAGCTAAATTGTAACATTTACAAAATTTGCATACGTTTGTAAATTATATTTAAATATAAGTTACCATATTAATAAATATTTAATTTTAATTAAGATACAATTCAAAATATAAACGCATGTTTAAGCCCGATTTGGATGATGTCAACTACTTTGTTTTCAAAGAGTTGTGCTTTTACATTGAAAAAAAGCTTATGCATGAGTAATTAATATTTAAAAGTTTTAATATGTTTTGAGAAAAATATAAAAATTGTAATATAGAATAATTATTTAATTTTTTAAAAATATTAATGAAGTTATATGGTTTTCAAATGAATTATTTTATTGTATTATGTTTTTATTATTATTAGATATTTATGAATTGTGTGTTTTATTTTATTAAAAATTAAAAAATGGAATATTAAATGATATTGAATTTAACAATAATAAAATTTGTTTTTAAATATTTTGTAGTAATTACTCTTTTATAATGTTTAATTATTTTTATTGTATCATATTTTTTAATTATTATTATTACTTTTCTTATTATTATTACTTTTTTGCTAATTATGTGATTGATTTTATTAAAAATGGAACAAATTGGTGAAAATGATAAATGATAATTTATTGAGTTAGAAAAAAAAGTTAAATTCATTCTCTTTTGTTTCAATTTTTGGATTTGAAAAGTAATATATTTATTTTTAAATATTTTATATCAATTATTTTATTACAGAAATAGATTATTTTATTGTATCGTATTTTTTAATTATTATTACTATTTTTATTATTATTATTATTATTTTGAATTGTGTATTTGATTTTATTATAAATTAAAAAATTATTAGAGTATTAATTATAATTTATTGAGTTACAACAATGTCATGTTTATTTATTATTTTTAATTGTTAAAGTATATTCTAATATTTGAATTTTAATAAATAAAAAATATATTTTTAAATATCTTTATATCAATTGTCTTTTTACAATATTTAGTTATTTTACTCTATCGTATTTAAAAAAAATGTTATTGTCATTACCAATTTATATAAATAAATGATAATTTATTAAGTTAACATAAAGTTAAATTTCTTCATTCTATTTATAATTGAGATTTGTTATAATATTTGAATTTGAAAAAACAATATATTTGTTTTAAAATATTTTTGCATTAATAAATACTCATATTATAATTTAATCATATATTGTATATTTACTATTATGAGATCTTGGGATAAAAAATTCAAAGAAAGATAATATCTTAAAGTGAAATTATGAAGAAAAAAAAATTATAAAAATAAAACAAGGGAACTGAAAATTTTCTCAAACTCAACTTTAATACATTGTAAGTCTTTCTCTATCTATATTTATATTTATATATAAAGAGGATTCTTCTTCATAACTTTTTTTTTACACAAATTTTTTTTATTCTATTCTTATTTAATATATCTTTCATATAAATTATTTAAAAATAAAATTAGTTTTTAATTTTTTAAATTAATTTTAAGGGGCAATTTTTATATGTTCCATCTTCTTTTAATTTCTTATTTTAAGCCAACAAGAGAAAGAAAGAGAGAGAGGATATCCTCACTCTCATTTGTTTCTTACACCAAATCTCTCATATTAAATAAAATAACATTAATTTTCAATCACTCTCTCCACTCCATTTCAAGTAATTATATTTTTTGGTAGAACCATCATTCTTTTGTATTTATCACAAAGTGAATCCTAAATCTTAAGTGAATATCATCACAATCCCCAATCTCAAAACCACCAACGGAAGAAGAGAAAAAACTCGTAGAAGAAGAGAAACTCGATCAAGAAGAAAAGAAAAAAGAGTTTTGGTTTTCAATTTTGACCCATCCAAAGTTATTTATGTACGTTAAATTTCTATCATCATGGAAGTTGAGAAGAAAAGGAAAATGTGGATACGCAGACGCAACGCCTATGTTTCCGCTAGTATATATAATAATATTTTTTATGTATCTTTTCTCTACTGAATGTGAATCCACACTTAAATTTTTGGTATAATTACCTTAGTTGTCTCTGTATTATGGTCAATATTCAATTTAGCACACTGGAAAAAAATCAATTTGGTCCCTATGTTTTTTAGAATGTATCCAAATTGGTTATTTCGATTAAGGTTGCACCTTATGACGTCAAGTGTTGCTTATGTGGCAGAGAGAGGTGAGATTAAGAGATGTGAGGTGTCAAATGGCATGAATTGGAGGTTAGTATTTTCAAGTCTTTAGGTTGCATCTTCTCAATCCACATCATTTGACACCTCACAGCTGCTACACCAAAACTAAAAGCAAAGAACCAACCAAACTGACCTAGTGGATAAATAAGGAATACAAAAACAAAAACAGCAATTGGACCTGAGAATGCGATTGCATTATAAGGTCGTAATTGAACAGATCGAGCAAGTTCAAATTGAAGTAACATGAAACCTATTAATCCGAAAGCACCATGGAGAGCAACAAAAGTCCACAGACCACCTAACTGACACCAACGGGTAAAATCTCCCTGTGCTTCAGGACCCCACAATAACAACAAAGAGT
>Ga0123342_1010690_pt1 | contig 10380 bp, 5 predicted proteins | sample Turbeawhitnodule_FD_89960 | JGI IMG/M metagenome (GOLD analysis project Ga0123342, IMG submission 89960) | Root nodule microbial communities of legume samples collected from Mexico - Turtle bean Mexico white nodule | ecosystem: Host-associated > Plants > Roots > Nodule | place: Mexico: Nepantla... | reverse complement strand
TTTTTTTATTCTATGTTTGATAATTTTATATTTTTTAATTTAAAATTATTTTGGGGGGGGCAATTTTAAAAAAAAAATTTTTATAAAAATTTTAAAAAAAAAAAAAAAAAAAAAAAAAAAAAAAAAACACATTTGTGTCGGTGTGTTGTGATAATTATTAATTTTAAATCAGTGAAAGTGTATATACCATAATCAAGTTGACTGTAATTTGGAGATGGAAAAAGTGGTTTATAACTTAGTTCTCTATCAATGAGGATAACGAATAAACTTGTTTTAATAATTAATCATCACAAAATTACTTTTTACACATTCTAACATATAGTTTATAAAAGTGGTAAAGAGTCTAGAAAAATATAAAATAATTTTTTAAATTCAATATTTTTTATATATTATTTCACACGTAATAATATGAGTGAAAATTAATTATTTCGTATATAATGTAAAAGTAACATAAATATAAAACGACCTCAATATCGTTGTATAAATAATAAAATGTTACATAAATAAGAGTATATTGTTCTATATAAAAAAAAAACTTTTCCATAGTTCTCTGCTAAAAAAAATCGTTGAGACATAGTAATTGACGAATGATTAAAATTTATGGATTTTGGAATAACATTTATGGGTTTTTTCAAAAGACTACTCAAATAAACTAAAAACTACGATCTTAACTATACTTGATTTATATATGTGAAAAGACTATAATTGATTTGTATTATTAATAATCGAATTATTTACAAAAAAAATATTGTAACGAGCTAATATTTTAAGGAAAACAATTCACTAACTTATGTAAGAGTTAAGTTCAATGAATTAACATGTATGTGCCCAAGCAGTTCTGAAATAAATTATTAATTTTAAATGAGAAAGCGATATTTGATGGTTCCTTTCCTTTAATCACTATTTCATTGGTTCTTTCATCTTATACAATATAATTATAACATATTTAAACCACTGTTCTTAGTTTTATGTTACACTTGTTTAAAGTTTTAATATATATATAAGGCATGTCAAGTAAAGCATACATTTTAAAATTCTTAATATGTTAGTCTTATTTATAGGAAAAATATAATTATCATCGTGTATAAATAGATACTAAATCTTATAAGTCTATCATTCCTGTTTTTTTTATCTAACTTCTATTTATATATAAAAAAATAAGGTATTTATGTGCTTCACAAAAAATAAGTACATAAAATTATTCTTAACGCAAGTTTTTTTATTTAATTATAAATTAACAGTTTAAATTAATTAATAGTTGAATTATGTTTTTCTTAATATATATATATATATATGTATATATAATGTATGCTAGAAAGAAAACTATTGTATTTTATAATAACATATTTGTTTTTATTTATGAATAAATAAAAAAATACATTTATCGAAATTACATTTTTTCAACTTTATCAACACACAAAGAAAAAAGAAGGATATGGGAGTAAACTTAAAAAGTAATATATGAGTTTAAAGATAATGATAATTCATGTTTGACAAAACCATTTGTTAGTGAGTTAGTGAGTTCATCTTTCTATAAATATGATTCCAACAAATATAATAAAGTTTGTCACCCATATTTTTTTATTATGAGTTTGTTGGATGAAATCTCAATTAATAAGTTTGAGAATCACTCTCAACAATCAAATTATCACATCCATAGGTAATTTTTGGATGACAAATAATTCAACTTTTCCATGAAAGTTCCATCACAAATAATCTTTACAAATCCTTTGGTAGGTGGTATCCAACAAACTAATCTTATCAAATTTAGATTATTATTTAGAAAAAAAAAATTGTTTATCAGTTGATTAATCAATTACAAGATATAAAAACATTAAAAAAAATTGCTAAATAAACTTTTAAAAGAATATGAAAATAATAGAAAAGAGTTTTTATATTGAATAATAATAGCAAGAGAATTAAAAAAAAATAGACACTCTTGACAAGATGGACAATGTAATCAATAATCATTACAAGTATTATTATTATCTTCAAGTAATGGAAATCTTCCAAACAAAAAATTACTAACTCAAAATCAAAGCAATATTTTTTCAACTTCATCGTCATTCATTCATTATTATTGATATTAATATTACTATTATTTTTATTAATTTAAGAATAATATGATTACTTTGGTAAAATTATGCAATTTGACATCTCATTTATGCTGACACCTTATTTATGCTAACACCTCAAATAACAATAATCATTTACTATCACTTGAAAAAAATATGATTAAAAAAAAAGAAAATACAAAAATATGGGGGGACTAGACCAAAATACATATGTTAATAAAAACGATACATAGGTAAATTATACCTATTCATAAAAAATTCTAAGAACAGACTAGATGGTAGCCTATTATACCAATGAAAAGATTCTCTATGAATAAATTCTAAATTAGGCAACTTATCAGGACATACATTTCCTTCCCAAAAAATATGAGTAACCCTGAGCCTGATTTTCCCACAGTAATTCAGACAAGTATTCCATCGATTACGAAACGTCCAAGAAACATTAGTCGTAGAAGTAATGGAGGATCCATGGAGATAAGTATGCAAAAAACTTGGAATTATGAGGAAAGAGTGGCAACTTGGTAGCTTCAAATTGATAAGTTAAAAAAGTCTAACTCACAACGAAGAAGTCTTGTGAAAAGCTTTGAAAAGGAGACTCTCACAGGATGAACTCAAGTACAAGTCAAGACACAAATTTGATATCACATCAATACTCGTTACAAATTGAAAATACAAAAAGTCGAGGTTCCTATATATGAAAGAGTGTGATCGGGTTGATCATCACAAAAGTCAATCATGTTAATCCAGTGTAAAGATGGTTCACTTTCTAGAGTTGATCATGCAACAAATGATACCCTTAGGTTAATGTCATAAGCATGTGAATATGAATGCAAATCAAGTTAAAACTTTTGGGGGATTTTAGTGAATGTAGTGTATATTCAGGAGAATTATTGACATCTTGTAATGCATAATTGATTATGAACATGTATCAGAAGACACTTGTGCATAGAATGAAACACAAAGTGTATTACAGTTAATCTGTAACATCACGAATGAGAAGTCTGATTACACCAAATATCCACGGAGTGTACAAGATAGACAACACAAATATGATTCTTAGATAGTATGTACTTAAATTTTGCATTTTAAAATTAAAAATTATAGTATAGGATAACTTTTAATCATTAATATATGACATATGTTTTTTTTTTATGTCAAATGCGTAATGCACTTAATTTTTAATTTATGTGATTTTGGCATTAAAAATTTACATTTAAAATAATTTTATTTTGTATTAATCAACTTACAGAAAAATTAAAAAATATTAAATGATGTATTATGGGATATATAATCTAATAAAAAAATTATTATTAATTATAAAATCAAAAATTAAAAAATGTATTCCATACTGTACAATCTAAAATACAATTTTAAAAGGGTAATTTTGGATGGGGATGCAGTTTCAAATTATGAGTGCAAAATGCAATTGCTAGTGATAGCTCGTTACAAAGAAAATGGCTAACGTATCTGTATTGGATACGGGCCGTAATTTCTTGGGCCTGTTTTAATGGTTTGCGCAAATTATAAATGTCTAAATGCCTCATTGCTAATTCAAAGGATGCATTCAACTAACGCATTTGCCCGAAGTGAAATATTAAAATATTAGGTGTGTTTAGTAATCAAATTATCAGTTGGCTATGAATTACAAAATCAGGTGAAAACTAAAAGTTGAGAGTGGATAATTTGAAGTGAGTGTATTTTTTTAATAATTTTTTTTTTATTTAGAATGGAGTTAATTTAACCAATGTCTAATTGAACTTTAACCCGATAAAGTTATATTGAGAAATACTTTAATTAATTAAAAAGAAAGGAAATAAACATATATAGAATAAAAAATGAACTAAAATTATATTTTAAAAATAAAAATCTAAAATCACAGTCTAACTTAAAAGAAAACGGATCCAATGAAGCTCTGCCACACAATAGATATTAATTGGTCCTCTCCTGTGCTATAAAATACATATTTTGCACTGCATCTAGTTAAATGGCATGGTACCACCATATTGATATTGTCATTGAATGAAATGCAATTGAACAATAATGTGAATGTACTTTCGTAATATATTTTTGGTGATACATCATGAATTAATCCACGTATCCACACTTGATGTTGTATATGTGTGGTCTACGTTATGCTGCAAATCTTTGGGCCTAATATTTCATGTCATAGTTAGTATATAAAGATGTTGTATATTCACAAAAAATAACACATCCAATAATATGCGAAAGAAAAAAAATTATAAAAATAAAGAGTTGATTTAAATGTTTTCACCATAATTTAATAAGTCTACTGAGTGTATAGGAGAATTATGTAATTATGTGTTATAAGAGGATTTATAGTTTTTTTTGTATTAGAAGGTTTACAATTTTATCTTGAAAAAAACTATATGTCTAGTAATAAAATATTTTTATTAATTATCTGTAAATGTAGGTTTTGAACTGCTAAGACCCAATTAAATTTATTATATAATTTTATTTGTGATTGTGTTTTGAGATAATTTTCTACTGCATGATTTTCAACAATGACATCGGAGCCGAGGTTTTAATTAAAGGAGCAATTTGGCATGATTAGAGTCAACAATGGTTGTTATGTTTTTTCGGGAGAAAAATTTTGTATAAACAAAAAATAAATCAATTAAATTAAGCATTTTGAGAGATGCTCAATCTATTATAAGAAAAATATAAAGGCTCAGTTAGCACCACTTCTCTAGCATATATAAGTATTTATGATTTTTTTTTTATGTAATGTGAAGCTAATTGTTCCTTGATTTGAGAGGGTGATATGTGTGGTTGAATTTGACTTGACCGATATTGTTGTTGGTGATAGATTTCACCTTGAATATCTATTACTTGTAAATGAAGATAACATGGAAGGTGTCGATAACGAGTTTGAGGTGCAAGATGTTGGGGATCAATGACGAGGAATGATTATCGTCGATGAGTTCGCGCAAGTCACTAGTGACAAAAGTGGTGCGAGCCTATCTATTAACAGTGTGACATGTGTTTACATCAGAGCACAAAGGAGAAGAGATGATGTCAAAGTATATGTTGACACACAGTGTTGACGACACATTGCTTCAAGATGAAAACGAAAGAGTTGATGTGGAATTTGACAATATTAAAGTTTTGTTGTGAGATTACTCTCTATTAATATGTGGGAGAGTTTTAATAAAGAAAGAATACGTGACTCTCAATAAAAATTGAAGAGTTGATTTGAGTGTTTTCTCACCATCTTGTTTGTATAGGAGACTTAGTAGTTGTGTGTCATGAGAGTATTTACATTTGTATTCTTTAGGTATAGAAATAAAAGAAAATTCGTAATATTAAACTTGCATCGAGGAAAGTGATTCTCTTCGAGCCAAAAAGTTGAAGAGTAATTTAATTTGAAGCATGTCGGCTAAATATGCACAACATGAATATTTGATATCTTGAAGCAGTGTGAATCAATTGAAATGTGTGCAGTCCTTGGTGAGAAGAAATCAATAATAGCACTATCATTAGCATGAAGCATGGAATACATTCCGCACTACGTCTCGAGTCAAATTTAGTTTTTAATAAAAATATAATTAGAAATTAGATTTCAAACAGAAGCATTAGAATTAAAAATAAAAATATTTTATAGAAGTGGAGGTAAACCTGGTTTTATAAGTTAAAATTATTTTTAATATTTAATTTAATTTGATATATATGAATAATAAACAGTGTGTGTTAATTATTGTTAATGAAGGAAGATGGAGAGGATCTAGGTGTGAGAATTGAATGCGTGAAGAACGTGGGGGTATGGTTTTGGGGTCCACGTGTCTATCTGCACACCACACACTGCCATTATCTACTCATCTTGACTCACCTCCTCAAACATCCCTTTCTTCTTGTTTCTTTTTGGGTTGACCCCATACCTCTATTCTTCATCCTCCCATTTCACATACTCCTAATCTCACATTTACTACATCATTATCTAACCTTATCTTCATTAAACACGGATTTCCCAAACTTCTTAGTGCCAAATCACACTAATTATATCTTTTACCCTTTTTTCTCTTTCCCAACACCACTTTCTGTGCAAACCTTTCAAGTTAAGGGAACCTTGATTTTGATTGATGCTAATGTGACAAAGTGGATGTTTTTATCATGATGTAGGCTTTTTAAAACACAAAACATTTTGTCTTAAGGAAAAAAAATTAATTTGTTAAACTATGATTGGTTAGAGAAATATAAAAGAAAAAAAATAAAAGAAAACACATGTAATGATACATTAATCCTTTTATTTGGTTGAATTGAACAAAAGTTTATTAAAGAATTTTTAGTTTTTGCTTTTTCTCGTAAGTTATATATGTCAAAAGTTTCTACTCTCCATTTGTTTCTCTCCGATCAAATAATTTGTTCTTGCAATTGCTAATTTGTTTGTATTGTTTATTTATTTTATTTTTAAAAAAAAAATCAATGAGAAACATGCAAGTTGACACTGGTTATCATAATGATTTTAAAATCGAAATGGTCGTTAAATTAATTAATACATTGCTTAAAAGTTTAATGATCGAATTCATAATAATCATGATGATTAAATAATACATAAGTAATATTAAAGAAACATTCATTTTGTTGAGGGGTATAAGATAATGAGTATATTCAGAAGTTTAAATAAAAGTATATCATGCTATTTATATCTAAATTTATTACTTTTATACAACAATAACCATTAATAACACAAATTTGTAAACATAATAAAGAAAATAATATTAGAAATATTTTATTTTTTAATTAAATAACACTGCAGTTTTTTTAGTAAGAATTTTTAATTCATGGATCAGTTTTCCTTCAAGAAAGTTTTATAGTTTATTTAAATCAAACATTTAATTTTTATTACTTGACCATAAATGAAGAGAATGACTCATTAAATTTGAGCCGTAAGATTTACAAAGATTTATTTCTACCATTTTTATATTCATAATTACACGGAAAAAATAGAAGAAATTGATTCAACAAACGACAGTTAAAAAGAGTATTTAAAAACAGTTTTAAAATCGTCGTTAATTTAAGTAGTTATAAATTAATAATTTATAACGATAGTTTTAGAACCGTCGTTAATTAATCAAATAATAAATAAATAATAAAAAATTGGCACGAAAATGGAAGGAGAAACTCTGGTGGGGTGGCTGGATGTGAAGGTTGCAGTTCACACAGAGTTGGAATGCAAAGCTGGCGCGTTTTTAGTGCAGTGCGGCTGGGATCGGGTCGTGCGGTTGGAGTGATGGAGATTGTGTGGCGACGATTTTGCTGTGTGGTGGAGGTCGCGGTGTCGCACGACTGGAGTGTAAGTGGAGGTTCCGGTGTCGTGTGATTGGAGTGATGGAGGTTGCGCGACAGTTAGTTGCACCATGGCGGTTTCGTGGAGTGGTGGAGATCACAACCAGAGTGTCGGGCAGAGATATGAGTGTGTGAGAGTTAGAGTGAGAGAAGTAATATTGAGAAGAATGAGCGCGAGATAAAATAAGAGAGGAAAATGTGTGCAACACAACACTATTTAAAAAAAAATACAATTTTTTATGACGGTTGTTCTCAAAATTGTGTTTATATCTCTCCCATAATATTTTTTAACGACGATTCCTCATGAAATCGTCTTTATATCTCTTTCAGAACCATTTTTAATGATGGTTTCCCATAGAACCGTCATTAAAAATACAATATAGTTACGAAATTATCAACTTTTTTTTTACGTGTTTATATGAAATTGTGGTTTTTGATATTTTATATTATTACAAATTTTAGTATATCTAAGTTCGACATGTCTTAAATAAATTTCGACATGTCTTAAATAAATAAGGCATGAGTTTGGTCAATTATTAGACATTTTCTTAAAGATTTAACTTGAACTACGTGAAAAGTTTATTTAATTTTTTTTTATTATAATAAGTTTTAATTACTGGTAAATTTATTGTATTATTTGCAAGGATGATTAAGAATTACAATTTTGTTATATTATTGTGTAATATATGTATCATTATAAATTACTTATTTAGAAATTTATTTCTTATAAAGCTTTTAAATAAATTATAAATTTATATTTTCATAATTTTATAAATTTAACTTTTTTTATACAGATCAAAACATGCTTACTAAATAAACGATTTTAATATATTAGAACAAATTCAATATAATAATAATAATACAAATAAAAAATATTATTTATATTTACTTAAAAAGATCACGTGTATTAAGACATGTCATTCTTCTATACGTCCGTGCACTTTGTTATAAAAGTAGTATATCCTATTTTTACCCCTAACTAAAATTAATCAATCATTTTTTTTCAAGTATAAGATTTTTTGCAAGAGTTTTTTTTTCTTGTTTATTATTTTTAAAGTTGAAGAGGCAACAAAGTAAAAGTTAATTATATATTTATGACAAAGTTATTAACAAAAATATGGTTATGCAGAATAAGATTACTGAAATACAGGTTACGAAAAATAAGATTACTGAAATTCAGGTTACAAAGAATAAGAATAAGTTTCTTCGCCTACTTTAATCAAGGTTGGAGATTGTGTATTATTTTGTCCATTCGATTTTTTGACAAAGTCTTTGAAGATACAAGTTACTCAAATATCTCCTATGAAAGTTGATCGATGAACGCTCACTTGACCATTATGACATTTTTTAGTCAGATGTCGACTAATTTTCTCAACCACCTAGATCAAATTGACTAACTTATTCTCTAGCACCCTTCACGTGATTGACCCTTTGTCTATACCACCAAAATTTTCTTCTTACTTTCTCTCTTCAACCTCATCCTCGCTTTACTACCATTGGATCACCATCTTCCCTATCTATTAACTAAAATGTGGGAGACTTGCAATATCACCGTTCACCCTCACCGTCCACCCACATTTTGCACGTTTCAATTATAAGTTATACACGCTACTCCTTTTATAGTTTTTGTCTTAGTTTATACAACAAAAAAAGGAAATCAAACCATAAAACTATAATTATGTTATGGTAACAACTGACATAGCTAAGTTTCAAGGCTCAAACATTAAACTTAGGACTAGAGGATAAACCCCCAATCACCCATTCCTAAAAGAAGATGACAACCTAAAAGTGAATATTTTGCATAATTGGTGCAACATCTCTTCTTTCAATAACTTCAAATTAGTTAGCAAAATAATACAAATATGGAAACATTTTATTTTAATAATTTTATATTCGCATTAATGACACCACAATGGTATCTCTTGTGTCAAACCAAATTAAGTTGAAAACAAAAAGACACAACCTTTTAACCTTTTTATTTATCTAGCTTCCTAATCCTAAGTTCCTAGCATTGTTAAAGACCAATTAGACAATGGGTGAAGAAGGGAACACCATTAAAACAAGTATACTGCATGCAATTCAAGTCATAAACTGATATTACTCAACAATTTATGAAAACCGTATAGCGTCTTGCGTCAAACCCTGATAAACATGGATTGATTGGAGATTGTCAGTATAAACTTGGCTTTTAGTCTCATTGGCATATGCTTAAAATTAGGGGTTGTAGTGCCATGGACCGAACCCGCATAAATACATTGTCTATCCATATTCACATTTAAAGACATTAATGTTGTATCAGTACAAATCAAAGAATTTTGAATAATTAACTTTAAATAAGATGCAACATTTATTATTAAATTAAATACATAAGAAATAAAGTTAAGATTTTAGTATACATAAAATAATACACACAAAAAGATGGATTATACACTAGCTAAAAATTAACATATTTTTAATTATACTAAATATTTGCAGATATTTTATAAAGAAAAAGTAAAATAACTTTGGCTAGTAGTATTATGTTGACAATAAGATGGATTAAATATTAAATAATTGTGGTAAAAATGAATGAAAGAGATTTTGTATTATTGATTAAAATTAGGTTGGGATGTATCGAGAAGCGTGAAGTAAGGAGGCAGCAATATAGCGTGTGGTGAAGAGATTGAAGTAATTAGAAGAAAGAGGAGGTGTACGGACATGTCCACATTCATTGGGCTCAGCACCGCCAAGTTGGAATGCTTTGACTTTTAGCCGCGGAATGGAACACACGCGGCGGCTGAAAACAACAACTTTAATATAATAAAAAAAAACAAGAAAGATGTTCCGCGTGCAGATGAGAAGAGAGGGATGAGGGGGGGTGAAAATATGAAACACGTGAGGTGCGTGGGTGCACCTGTGTTTTTTTTTTTTTTTTTTTTGCGTGTGTGATTAAAAGTGAGAAATTATTTGCTTTTTTTAGTTATGGTGGGACTGTGGTTTACACTGTGCGTCAAGCTTATGG
>Ga0123342_1010689_pt1 | contig 10383 bp, 5 predicted proteins | sample Turbeawhitnodule_FD_89960 | JGI IMG/M metagenome (GOLD analysis project Ga0123342, IMG submission 89960) | Root nodule microbial communities of legume samples collected from Mexico - Turtle bean Mexico white nodule | ecosystem: Host-associated > Plants > Roots > Nodule | place: Mexico: Nepantla... | reverse complement strand
TCATTTGGATGTCTTGCTTTAAGCCACCAAGGAAGCAGCTGAGAATATGATCATTAGCTAACTTCAATCTTGTAATGATTGAATCGAACTCTTCATGATAGGCATCAACTGAAGTCTTTTGTCATAGACACATCAACGCAACCATGGGATCATCGCCAATTGCACCAAACCGATCTTTTAGACTTTTGGTGAATCCTGGCCACGAAGGTGCATCCATATCTAAATCAAAGTTCATAAGTGCGGTATGCCATTGCAAGGCCTTGCCTTCTAAATGCACGAGTGCCAACAATACCTTGAATTCCTCTGGAGTCTTGTCAATGAGAAAATAATTTTCGCATTGATAAATCAACTGGTTAACATTTTCGCCATTGAATCGAGGAAAGTCGATGTGTGCCAACTGCGTGCCACAAACATAAGAAGACCCCGGTCGAGGTCCGGGCGACATTGTGTCATGTGAGGGTCTACGGGAGCGTTGACCTCGAGATTGAGTAAGTAAATCTTATATGGTGTCTTTCATAGAAAGAGTCAAGGTTTCCTTCAACGTAGTCGCGAGTTCCATAAACATATTATTCATCCTTTGGGAGATTTGATCTCTCATCTCCTTATCAGCTTGAGCGGAGTGTGTTGAATCTGCCATTGAAAGTACTGGAAGGTCCTAGTTGATACCAATTGATATGAATGATCATTTGTAGAAGCGTCTAAGTCCTCTCAGAAGAGATTTCGAAGAATGATTAGGCTTTGGACAAAGGGAACCTTTAGGTGGCTTCCGATTATACCAAGAACAATAACAATGATAAAGAATAGAGAAAAGGAAACAAGGTGCATATATTATTCATATCTCAAATAATAGTTCAATACTCTATTTATAGAGTACTAAAGATTACAAATGATAGAGATAAATGATAGAAATTGTTAATTAAATCCTAACTAATTAAATCCCAACTAAAGATAAATGATAGAACTACTAATTAAATCCTAACTAACTAAATCCCAACTAAAGATAAATGATAAATGATAGAACTACTAATTAAATTCTAACTAACTAAATCCCAACTAAAGATAAATGATAAATGATAGAAACTACTAATTAAATCCTAAAACTTTAGAATATAACAGATGATGGAGCTTCAATTGAGAGATGAAGTAGCTTCGAATGAGAGATGAAGATTAGAATATATGGAGAAGAATTAGAGATGAAGAGCAAAGAGCTACTGTGTGTATAAAAATCACGAAACCCTATAAGTCTGTGAAAAACTGTGGGAAGTGTTTAAGAATATAAGAGTGTGAAAATATATTATGGGATGTAAGATACTTTGCTGCAGTTTCTAAAAAAACCTCTAAGACTTCTTACGGGTTCAAATAACTCACTTAGGTAAGTGCTTCTCTTACCAAAGGTTATTATAACCCAAAACTGTTTTAAGATGATATCAGAAAAACAATCGGTTGTTTATATTAGTTAGAACTTAAACAACTTAAAAACAGAATTTAAAGAGTTAAGGTTAAGAGATAAGTACACAAGCAATTTATACTGATTCACTCTTACACCAAGAACTACATTCAGTCCCTAGAAACCACTGGGTAAACCACTATGCAAGCAAAACTAGATTACAAACACCACAGACCAAAGTAGTGACCTTAAACCCCTCAAGAAACACACTACCTTTGCAAACCACACCAAGAATGTTGATCTTGAACACCTCAAGAACACACAACACTCCTTGGCAACATAAATACATAAATACAGTAATCAAGGAAAAAGGGAATAGAATACATCTGGGTATTACAAAGCATAAAGTTCAGAATTACAACTCAATCCTATTCCACACACTTAAGAATGATCTAAAGCTCTTTCAAATCTTGGAAAAACTATATTGATAAACTCTTTCCCTTACTCCAAGATTAGGAGCGTAAAACCACCTTTATATAGACCCACCAAGTGGTCAAAAGCATTTAATAAAGGAGCCAAGGTAGTTAGGATCATTTAAAACATATTAAAACCACTTAATATAATTTTGTTAAGGTTTTTAGAAAAACAATCGATCGTTTTGTCGAAACAATAGGTTGAATTGACTTGACGGCAAAGTCAAGCTTTTCAAAACCTTTTCAAAAACTGCTAAGGTAAAACAACCCGTTGTTTAAAAAAACAAACTCTGAAATTTTAACAGCATTTTAGAAAACTCATCTTTTCAAAAGGTTAAATAATCAAATGAACTTGGATCATCTTAAGGAATTTATTAACAAGTTTCAAACAACTAGACAACACACACACACCCAGCAGCAAGGTCTTCAAGCTTTCCTCTTGGATTTGGAGACATCAAAGCATCTTGTTCAACACGATCTTGTTTACGACAACTCAAAAAAATCCATTTTATTTAGCATAACATTACTACTAAACCCTAACCCTAAACCCTAAATTATAAATTACCTTTTGTAATATATCTCATACATTCCAAAGGTTCCATGCACCAGTCGAATAAGAAAAATCAGTTATGTGTTCCTTTGCCATTATCCACGAAGAAACCTTCATATGTGCAATAGTAAAACTTCTAGGTGGTTGACTCAACTATTTTTAAAGATACATCCATTTTTAAAGATACTCAATTATAACACATCCCCCATATAATCCAAGAAATTTTGCAATTTAAAACAAATGATTTATTAACTTTTCCTCTACACCACACATAACACACTGATTATTTAGCAAAGCAACACAACGTTTAGACAAATTATCTTCTGTTACTAAAGCATTTTATATCACTCTCCAAGCAGTTATCTATGAAAATGAGATGGTCTTTATCTTCCAAAACTGTTCAAAGATTAAATTATCTTCACATTATATTGCTATCCTTAAAAGTGTATAAGCTGACTTTACCGTGTACCTCCCAGATTCTCCCTCCTTCCAAATCCGTATATCATCTTTTCCATGTTCAGCATCTTCCTTGACCACTTCCTTATTGACCAGTAGAGACTGTTGGATATCTCAAGCTACTCAACTAAATATGTTTGATGTAGCCATAATCCTTGAAGAGAAGACTTGTTGCCTCATAAAGATCTAGGTAGCTTAGTCTAGTGTTTGGGTGTCTTGATTTATCTTCTACCTCAAGCATATGATGAAGGGTTCAAGTACAAAATCATTTTTACTTAGTTAAATTGTTTTTAGTTAACTATAAGGTTTTTCAATCAATTAAATTTTTTTTCACCTGATTAAAATTTTGTTTCCTAAAATTCTGCAAATTTTTCAATTGATTGAAATTGGTATCAAATGCTTAAAATTCTTCTTACCTCATAAGTACAGTTTTTCAATTGATTATTTGGAAAAACAATGATTTAATTATTTTATGAGTTTATCTCTTAAAAACTGTTTTGAGTTAGTTTTGTTTCCAAATTTTCAGTTTCAACTATTTCTTTTTTATTCAAAATCTGTTTGAAACTGAGTGTTTTTTTGAAAAAATCAACCTATTGTTTTCTTTTTTTAACCTATTAAATTTTTAACAAAATTCAAAATTGTTTTAAAAACTGGTGCAGTTTTGAATCTATAAAAATGAAGGTTTGATTTCTGAATAGATCTCTCTTCACTATACACATACATACTTGTTTTCAAGCTTGAGAGAATTATGAGTAAATTTTTTTTTGAGAGAATTAAGTCTTTGAAAGTTCTTGGTGCTTTTACTTTCATCACTTTTTGAGGTCAAGGATTCTTCAAAGTGTGCTGCTGTTTGGAGGTACCTTTTGAGTCTTCTAAATCTGCAAAAAGGTATTTTCATTCCATACTCTTTACTATTTTGTAGTTTCTGTGGTTTTGCTTCTAAGATAGTGTATCTTGGAAGAGGTGCTTTGCTGTAATAGATTTTTACAGGGAGTTTTTCAGTTCTTGTGGAGTTTAAGAGCTGTTTATGAGTGATATTTTGTAAAAGTATTCTTGTGTTTTAGTAAAATTCATCTTAGTGTGAGATGAGATTGGATGTAGCTCAGTTCTGAGTGAACCAATATAAATATTTGTGTGTTTTAAGGCCCTTCCTACTTACTGCTTTCATTTTCTGCATAATTGTGAAAAGTTATATGAAAATTTAATTGTTGGTTCTAGAATCAATAAATTCTATTTTTTGCAGTTTCTGTTTTCCAATTTCTAAACTCACATCAAGTGGTGACTCCTCCCTCACTCATCTTGGAGCTCTCTCCCCCAAGTGGCCTGATTCAACCCCACTTCTTCACCTCCATAAGCTTCCTTCATCTTTACTCTTTCCTTTGTTTTCCTTTTTCATTGTCGCTTAGGTTCTTCCATTCTTTGGTTATGTCTCTTTTATACTTCGCCATTTATATTATCTTCTCTTTAATTTCGTACTTATCATCCATCATTTAGTATATTGTATTTTTCCTTTCCTCTTTTGAAGAGAACATGCACACTTACTTAACCACTTGGTTAAGTTAATGTACAATGAAATCTGCACTAAGTTTCACCATATTTTGTTAATAAAAAATCATAATCTAAGTGAAAATCCTATAAACATTTCCAATTCTAAAATAAACTCACATCAGAACCCCAACCCCATAGAAACTTCCGTTGAACCATTTTTAACTCTTTCATCACTGACATGGGAACATAAAACATCGATAGTTAAAATAAAGGTATAGAAGTTAATACAGACTTTAGCATACAAATCCTACCACCCATACATAAACACTTCCCTTTCCATTTGTCCAACCTTTTCTTTACCTTCCCTAGCACTCCTTCCCAAGATTTACAACTCTTATGATTTCCTCCCACTTCCATCCCCAAATAAGTAAAGGGAATTTTCATTAATTCACCATTAAGGATAGATGTAAAACTATTTAATCTGCTAAAACTAACACCTTCCCCTCTAATTCTACTCTTAGAATAATTCACTTTCAATCCTATAGCCAACTCAAAGCAATACATGATTGACTTTACAGTAAATAAACTCTTAAAATTATTTGTACAAAAAAATAGTGTATCGTCTGCATATTGCAACATACTTACTTTGACCTTTCTCTCGCCAATTTCAATACTTTCCAATAACTATTTTCCTTATGCTTGTCTCACCACCCCTGCCAATTCCTCAGCTACTATTAGAAATAAGAAAGGGGCCAATGGATCCCCTTGCCTCAACCCCTTTTGTGGTTCAAATTCCTCCTTTGGACTTCCATTTACCAAAACAGATATTGTTGATGATTCAAGACAATCTTTTATCCACTTTGCACAAAATCCTAGCCTTTTTAACATGTAATATATGAATTTCCATCTAACTGAATTGTAAGCTTTCTCATAATCCACTTTGAAGAAGACTCCCCTTATTTTCTTTCTCTTCAAGTCATCTATAGACTCATTAGCCACTAAAACACTATTCATGAGCCTTATACCGTCTAAAATGTTGATTGTCTATAATCTATTACTTTATTAAGCACCTTTTTTTATCCTAGTTGATAGTATCTTCGAGACTATTTTATACATGCATCCGACTAAAGAAATTGACCTAAAATCATTTAAGTTATGTGGATTATCAACCTAAGGGATCAAAGATATAAATGATGTATTTGTCCCCTTTGGCCAACCCATTCCTTTTGCAAAATCTTGTACAACATTCATAATATCACCCTTTATAATTTCTCAGCAAAATTTTATTGTACCAAAATTAAATCCATCCAGCCCTGGACTTTTACTACTATCACACTCCCAAACAATCTCTTTTATTTTCTCATCAGTTATATTTCTTATCAATCCTTCATTATCCTCTTTGGAAATGGTATCAAAATGTACTTCGTCTAACCGTACCTGCATCCATTCATTTATACTAAATCTTTCACTGAAAAACTCTTTTACTTTGCCTTTAATAACTGTTGAATCCTCACGCCATTGATTGCTAACTTTTAAGCCATTAATACCATTCTATGTTCTTCTCCATTTAATAACTGAATGAAAAAATCTTGTTTTACGATCCCTTAGCCTTAGCCATTTATATCTAGCTTTTTGTTTAGCAATGTCCTTTATCTTAAACTTGATTCTACTTAATTCAGCCAATAAAGCCTTCATTTCATCTCTTCCATCCTCATCAAATACATTTAAATTATCCCTCCCCTCTAATGTCTGAATCTCCATTTCAATTTCCTGATCTTTCTGATTTACATTTCCAAAAACCTCATTTCCATTTCCTGACCTTTCTGATTTACATTTCCAAAAACCTCTCTATTCCACACCTTTATGTCAAATTTTAATTTTTTTAGCTTCTCTTTCATTACATACCACCCACGACCTTGTATCTCATAATTGTTCCACTTTTCCCCTACAAAAACCATGTTATTATCCTTCTGCCAAACATCCAAAGATCTAAAGGGTTTAGGTCCCCAGTCTTTATTTAAAACTTTAAGTACCAGTACATAATGATTTGACACAGACCTACCCAACACATATTGTTTGTTGTCTGGACAACTCTCTAACCACTTAAGTGAGACTAAGATTTTATCAATTATGCTCTTAACGATTCCATTTAGTTTGTACCACGTATATCTTTTCCCAACCATGTGAATGTCCACCAATTCAACCTGCTCCGTGTTTCCCTACTATATATACTACATGAGTTTTTACCTTTTCTCTCCCCTTTGAACCTAATGGAGTTAAAATCTCAACCACACACCACACCTTTGAGACATGGTTCTTTCTAATCTCACAAATATCATCCCAGTCCTCCTCTTTTCACCCAACGAACTAGAACAATACACATTTATTACTATGATATTTACTGTTAAACCTACCTTCAAACTCCCTTCGATCACACTAAAATTATAACTCCACATTGTGATCAAGCCTCCAACATTGTTGACAACCCCATTCTCTACCCATCCTATCTCATTTGTCCCCCAAATTAGATAGCAACTATCTGCACTTAGTTGATCACACTTTGTTTCTTAAATACATATGAAACCCGTTTTCTCCTTTCCTAGTAAATCATTTAAATATATTTGTTTTAATGTTTTCTCTATTTTTCTTATATTCATACTAATTATCTTCATGACAAGATATTCATACTAATTATCTTCATCATGATCATGAGACATTATTTTTCCTTACTTTCTTTCTCTCTTGCCTATATCATTTATAATTTATCAATTAAACCATCTTCATTCCATCTCAACGAAAAATCTTACTCTTTTCCTAAATTTCTTATTGTAGCAGCCTCAACATTATCGTTTCTTAAAAAAAAGTGATTGTAATTGAGTCAGCTTTTAAAGACTTTTGTATGAATATTAAACATTAAAATTTTGCTTAATTATATTATTTTAATAATAAAGTTATTGATAAAAAATCCATTAGAAAAATCAGATATTAAAATAACCTTTAATTTAACTATATTATTTTAGTTTCAAAATTATTGTTCAAATTCCATTAATACCAACCCCGAACCAAAGTTTTATTCAATTGAAAATGAGCTTGCATTTCAAAATTACATCATGCAAAGCTTAATCATTTAATGCCAAGACAGAAGCCATTATTGAAATGTAAGTACAATATTAATCTCACCCTCTTTAGGTGACATCATGCCATCCACGTGCATACGTTACAAAACAACAAAATTATTTTCCAAATCCTATTCTATCTTCAGACTGATATTATCATAATTTATAAAATTTTAAAATCATTTTATTAAAAAACAAACTTCTACTATTTACGTCAATCAACATTAATAAACCTTAAAAAATAATCTAGATAAAATTAGGAGAATGAACTTACTAAATACGAAATAAAAAAAATAGCAAACATGAAAATAAAAACATTTAAGAAATAAAGTGTTAAAGTAGAAGAGAAAATAAAAACTAAATAGAAGGTAATAGGATAAATTTTATGATTTTTCAAAAGAATTCTATTTTATTTTTCTCTATTTTTTTACGTACTAAACAATCCAGTCATGCATTACTGCTACTATTGGTAGGGATGCCCTATGTCACGTAAATGTTCTGACATCGCCAAATGACAATATAATTAACGATAAAGTAATGAATTTAAATATTTCTTTTAAAATATATTATAAACTGATCATAAAATTTGAAAGAACTTTATGAACTTACGAGAATTTAAAAGTTTTCAAATATTTTAAAAAACTTATAAGTACTTTATACTTTTATTTGTTTACGGTAAAATAATTTTTTATCCATTACCCAGTTCTACAAAACTATACAAATTAAAATACTATTATATTAACTAATTGTTGAAAATAGTAAATAATTTTATTATTTATCATTCATTTCCCTAAGTATATAAAATGTTAAAGGTTTACGGTATGAAACTAAAGTATTTGTTAACACACACACACACACATATATATATATATATATATATATATACTCAATAATTTACTATCTTTAAGTAAAAGTAAACATTTGCAAAAGTAATTCTAAAATGATTACTGTAATAATTAATGAAAAAACAAGAAATAAATAATCATAATTTTTTGGAATTTAAATCATAAAATTAATACAAATTAAAATAACTAATTAATTCTACTCTCCATATACATACATATATATAAGAAAATTATTTTTAATGATATAAATATTTATCATTAAAATTTATAAATTTGATATTATTTACATTTAATGACAATAATTAAATTTTTATGATTACTCTAATTATTATCACACTTGTAACGGTATTTTTAGATGTCCCCAATAAATTAGTCATCACATTATAAGTATATTGTATGTAATATTAATAGTGAATTATTAGAGATAATGATGATAAATTACCCGTCATTATTAATAATTTGTAATAATAATTATCATCATTTTAATTTTAAGCCTTTTGCGACAATTATTAATTTCTTTTTATTATAAATATTCTTATCTTCATATTAATATTATTAGTTATTATTTTGATGTATATATATCACAAATTAGTTTTATTTATTGCATTTTTAATGATAAAAATTAAAATATAATAAATCCAAATTATATACAGCACAGAAATATTCCCACTTCCTAGTATTTAAAATAAACAAGTATTTCAAAAAAATGATAAATGATAATGTCTTTAAGGATTGTAATATGCGAAATAATTAAAAAAAATTAAAAATTAATAAAAAAAAATAATTAATAATATTTTACAAAAATGAAAATGTCAATGTTAGAGATGAGATTTTGTATATAGGTTGTACAAGACTTTTCATTTTGTTATATCAGTGATATAAGTGACATAAATATAAGTATATAAAAAGTGTGTATGTTTTATGATAGGTAAAAGATTATCATAATATATCTAATTTTTTTTTAGCAAAAAATTAAATAAATTAAATTAAAGGGACACTTGAGGATGTCCCAACCCTTATACAAACTCACTAAAAATGGACTGAAAATTAAAGAACTTACCCTGTTACAATTCATGTAAAGACCCTCATGACACATCTAACAAAAAAAAACCTATGCAACTACACAAACTATAAGCAAGGCAACAACGTAAATAAAAGAACAAAGTAGATCCCAAAGCCACTATTTCAACCTGACAGCATAAAGCACACTACCTAATGCTCCTGAGATGATTACACAATATTAGGTGCCCAAACTCATGTTTGACCCTACCTGCCATACACACCACACCAATGTTCACTCCCCAAAGTTCTCCTTGGTGCCAAACCCCTGCTACATAAACCCAGCAAAGAGGCGTGCGCACCAGCTCTTACAAAAGCGTCTACTGCATACATCCAAATTTAGAGCTACCAGATTTCTATCTTCTATTGCCATTCCAATTAGCGAGCTCCATTAGCAATATTCCACTCTAAAGGTTCACCGGAACAATATTGATAATGCTTGACATGTCATTGCTCGAATATTCACCCTATGCCCCAACTTTCCAACAACATTCTTCACAAGTCTTCATTCACCTCTAACTTGTGATATTAACCGATGTTATAATTGCTTTCCCCCCTCTTTTACCTGCACTAAAGAGAAAACACCTTCCCCACCTCACAAGTAATACAAATATTCAAAACAGATTCATCCCATTGATCTTAAGCATTTTATATTAATTGTTACTACAACCAACCCTACATGCAGAATATTGACAAAAGATGAAAACACTTTTAGACTCTTATCTAGTTGCCATGTTAATGCATGTTAAAGGAGATACAATCCAATCAGAAAAAGAAGAAATAACTTTCCTTTCTTTATCTTTCATCCAAACCCATGATTGTACTTGTGCCAAAGTGAAAATTTCCTCCACATCTGACTTAGCTTGGTTGAATATAATTCTATTTATGTGCTTCCATATACTCCAAACTACTGATACCCAAAGACTTTTCCATAACCTATTACCTTCTTTATTAAAACACATGCACGAGAATTGTTCGAAATGATGATTCAAATCATTGTGATTCACCC
>Ga0123342_1010688_pt1 | contig 10384 bp, 10 predicted proteins | sample Turbeawhitnodule_FD_89960 | JGI IMG/M metagenome (GOLD analysis project Ga0123342, IMG submission 89960) | Root nodule microbial communities of legume samples collected from Mexico - Turtle bean Mexico white nodule | ecosystem: Host-associated > Plants > Roots > Nodule | place: Mexico: Nepantla... | reverse complement strand
TAGGGTGCCTTCGTACACACCTTCCCTGTGGTCTCGCCGGCCGCCTTCATAATCTGCACCACCTTCATCTTCGGCGATGTGCTTGCTCCGGCGATCTCTAATCACTTGGTCGCCTGAGTTTACTATAGATATGATTTTCTCTTCTTAAGAACAACATTTACTTTATTAAGGTAAGAGGGTTAACCTCAATCGCAAATTCTTTCATTTAACAAGTTTTTAACAAAGCCTTCTTAGCTCAGTGGTAGAGCGCATGGCTTTTAACCACGTGGTCGTGGGTTCGATCCCCACAGACGGCGGCATTTGTTAATTTTAAATTTTTTTAAATTTTTAGTCATCTAGTGTCATTTGACTCTATAGAATATATAAAATATCATATAAATAAAGATGTATGGTTTAAGAAAAATATAATAACTAATGGAACGGGTTAAAATAAAGTAGAGGTAACTAATCATTTTTACTCTTCTTTTCTCTCATCTTTCTTCCTTTCTTGCGTTTCTTCTTTTAATTTAAATCTCATGTCCGTTAGTAAGATAACCGGTTCACTAAATTGTTGTGTCGTTTTTACTCCATATGGTTGCGTTTTGCAGGACTTGGCTACGAAGAGGATGATTGGCTCGAGTAAACAACACACAAACTTATACTACATGTCCCCTCTTCCAAACTAAGCTCACGCATCTCAAATTTCGACCGACCCTAATTTATGCGTGTCTACAACTTGTATTATACTACATGTCCCCTCTTCCAAACCAAGCCCACGCATCTCAAATTATCTCAAATTTCGACCGACCCTAATTTATGCGTGTCTACAACTTGCATCTTCCTTACTACCTATTAGTAAAAATATCATTCCCATTCATAATAATTGTAGTATTTGTCCTAAAGCTAAACAAACAAGACTACCATTTCCTTTAAGCACAATAAAATCTCATTCTTCATTTAATCTATTGCATTGTGACATTTGGGATCCTCATAAAACCCCAACTCATTTTGGAAAACGTTTTTTTTTCTCACTATAGTTATCCCATGATTAATGGATCTCTACCTAATTAGCTTGTAATTTGGACAGAGAAAGTCTTTCTATACTTGTATATATTTCCTATACATGAAGTGATGTAAACACACATAAGAGAATAAGAAATATCTCTTTTTCTCACAATTCTCTTATATATCATTTTCTTATATCTGGTGTGTGGGTTTTTCGTTCCGCTTCAGTTCAACTCTAGATCTGGAGATCTCGAAATGTTGAAGATGTTGTAGAAAATTCGGTGTTGTTTGTGGAAAGTTGCAGAAGTATAGTATCAGATGATTGTCTCCTTTATCCCGCAACAGTTTAGCAAGGAGAATGGGGTTCCGCTCAACAAGGGTTTGCAGTTTCCTCCTTTCCAGCGGCCTCCTCCATTTCTAGCAGGACAACGCTTAAATCTGTGGAGCAGTTTCACTGTTTCTCCATCTATAAATATACGTCTCTTTCGCTCTAGAGAAACATCAACACTCAGGACCTCCTCCTATTTTTCTCTTATTTTTCTTTCTCTTTTCCTTTCTATTTTTTTTCGCTATTTTGAGTTCTTACTATTTTAAGAGTTGCTTACTAGTTTTCTTATCCTTAGTATTTTTTGAAAATTTATTGTTGTATCTTAGGGACTTCGCAATACACCGCCGATAAGTTCTTACGGACAGTGATCACTCGAGCCTCAAGAAATCAATCATGTTCGCGTTTTTAACTTTTATTTACTACAATCGCAGGAACTTAATTACAACAACTCTACACCGGAGACGTCAAAACAATGTTTCTACAACTCATACTATTTTTGCGAAACAGTTATGAACGTCTCAAAAATTGAAGTTTTAACTGGTCATAATTTTTGACACTGGAAAGAACACGTGTCCACCTTGTCGGACATGTATGGAGTCACTTTTGCACTTACGATTTCTAAACCCGACTCAAGCACACTTGCGAAACAAATTGATGTTTGAACTCATGCGAATAAAGTATGTTGTCACACCTTACTCAATGTATTATACGATTTGTTAGATGTTTATTGCTCTTACAAGGAAGCAAAAAGATATTTGTAATTCCCTTATTCCCAAATACAACGTTGAAGACGTAGTTAGACAAAGGTTCGTGATTGAATACGATAACATCAAAATTCAGATAAACAAATACCACAAGTTGCTTGAAGATATCAAAGTAGAGAGCATAACCTTGTCTGATGAATTCGTGTATGAACTGCTGATAGAAAAACTTCTGCAATCTTGACCTAACTTCAAATAACAACTGAAGCATAGGCACAAAAAAATGTCACTGCCAGATTTGATCACTGACATCATAATTGAAGACACCAACATAAAGGAGGAGTGTGTTGCTGCAATGGGCCAAAGCCTTGTATGCCAAGGTAAACATGGTAGAAGACAAACCAACTCTACAAAGGTACTAGAAAAAAATGATCACAAAAATAAATATAATAATAAATATTTTCATCCCAATGGAACTACCCCCCACCTTCAAGAAGAAGAGAAATTACTTTATATGTGGAAAGCTAGGTCATCATGCACCTCAGTGTAGACATAGGGCAAAAAACGACAATCCTTCTAAGACAAATATAACTGAAGGGGAAGATATCACTGTTGCAGTCGTTTCACAAGTAAACCTTGTGACCAGTGTGAGTAAAATGGGTGGCAGACTCTGGGGCTACCAGACACATCTGTGCAAACATAAATGTATTTACCTCCTACACAAGTGTGGGGAATGGAGAAAAACAAGTTTATCTAGGTGATTCTATGACAATTCCTGTCCTAGGAAAAAGAAAGGTTCTTCTAAAGCTCACTTCTGGTAAAACTTTGGCTTTAAGTGATGTGCTACATGTGTCATCGATTAGAGTTAATTTGATCTATGTAGCATTCTTGGGCAAAGTTGGGGTTAAAATGTCATTTGAATCTGACAAGATTGTTATGACAAGAAAATAATGTTTTTATGAGAAAGGGATATTGTGATCAAGGTCTTTTTGTATTAAACATTTATGAAGTTATTAATGAATATGGGGTCTTCTGCTTATATTGTTGATTTCATATGATATGTGACATGCTAGATTATGACATGTGAATTATTTGTATGTTATGAAATTGCAACGTAGGATTAATCAACTTGGATGACAAACAAAGTAATAAATGTGATATATGTGTAAAATCCAAAATAATAAAGAAAACATGTCATTCTATAGAATGTCGAACTCAATGTCTTAGTTTCATTTATACGGAACGTGCTAATTTAAAACAAACCATGTCTAAGGGTGGTAAAAGTTACTCTGTAACTTTTTTAGATGATTTTTCAAGATACACCAATGTGTATTTAAATAAACATAAGGATGAACCTTTTGATATATTCTTAATTTATAGGGCAAAAGTATAAAATCAAATGGAATAGGAAAATTAAAAGGACTGGGTCAGATAGAGGTGATGAATATGTTTTGTTTAATGATTATTGTGTTAAATAAGGCATTATTCATGAAGTAACCATGTCATATTCACTTGAATCTAATGGAGTAGCTGAAAGAAAAAAATTTGACTCTTAAAGAAATGATGAATGCGATGCTTATTAGTTCTAATGTTCCTAATAATCCTTGGGGTGAATATATAACTACAACATGTTTTTTGCAAAATAGGATACCATATAAGAAAACTGGTAAAACAACCTATGAGTTGTGGAAAGGTTATCAACCTAATCTTAAATACCCAAGAGTGTGAGGGTGCTTAGCTAAAGTGATGTTACCTGATCCTAAGAAAAGAAAAATAGGTTCTAAAACTTTTGATGGTATGTTCTTATGCTATGGGGAACATAATGTTGCTTATAGATTTCTTGTTCTTAATAGTGATATAATTGAACGTAACACGTAACATTGTAGTAGAGACGAAAAATGTCGAGTTAGTTTAAAAATGATTAGCTTAATTAAATGAGGAGGTGTGAGTGACCTCTAACAAATGATATGGATACAAGCCTCTTAGGAGGAAGTTAATATTAATTTTGTCTTTTCTTATTCTAGCATTTATTGACTCTTTGTTGTACGTTCGGTCTCTTTGGCTAGACATATGATGAGTGTACTACTTGTATATATTCAGACTCTCTGCTTTTATTTAAGTAAGGAAAAGAAAATAGAAGAAATATTCTTTCTCATATTCTTTGCATTCTTTTTTTCTTTTTTGTTCATCTCAGTTTTTTTTTATAATATGATATCAGAACTCTGGATGCTACATTTACTCATGAGTGAAGTTCTTGATCCCTCATAAAAATTTTGGTCTCCTTACCGTGTTAATTCATTTGATAATATTTCCTTTCTCATTGTCCCTATTATTCTTGAGGGACCAAACTATCATCATTGCTTTCATTTATTTCAAATAAGTTTCATTTCAAAGAACAAGATATGTTTAATTGATGGAATCATAAAAGCTCTCACTCGTACCAGCTTATTGTTTCCAGCATGGCAAAGAGTCAATATGTTGGTTGTTTCCTGGATGCTCAAGGTTGTCTCTCCACCCATCATATAGAGCATCATTTGTATTGAATGATTGAAGGGAGAGATTCTCACAAGGAGAAATTATTCATGTTTTTTATCGTTAGGAAATGATTTTCAAACAATATTCTAATAATGATGAGCAAAATCATGAAGGATCAAAAACCAAAGTGCAGTCTCAACAAATTGGTTTTACTCTTGAGCAATATCAAACATTGTTAGCTCTTTTACAACAATCCAAATCCAATGACAATCTTTCTAATCAAGTCTCTAGTATTTCTTCCAACATGACAACACAATCTGGTAATAAAATTATTTTTTCCTTCAGTTATTGGATTCTTGACAGTGGTGCTACCGACTATATTTGTTCATCCTTAACTCATTTCACTTCATATCATCAAATTAATCCTATTTATGTCAAATTATCATATGAAAATAAAGTCATTGCCAATTATTTTGGAAGTGTTTTTCTCAATCAAAATCATGTCATAGACAATGTTCTGTATATTCCTTGTTTCACTTTTAATCTTCTTTCAGTAGCAAGGATGACCACCATAAGGTTGTTTCTTTCTCTGGCTTATATCTATAATTGGGAATAAAAACAATTAGACATAAACAATGTTTTTTTACATGGAAAGTTCAAAAAGATGGTTGCTCCTCCTAGATTGACTTCTATTCAACTAGGACAAGTTTATAAATTAAAAAAGATTTCATATGGCCTTAAGCAAGCCAAAAGAGAGTGGTTTGTCAAAGAGTTATCTTTTTTGCTTTCTATGGGATATACTCAATCTACAAATGATCATTCCTTGTTCATTCTTCTGAAGGATCTTTTACAACATTATTGGTGTATGTGGATGATATAATATTGGCAGAAAATGATAAAGAGGATATTGGGCGAATCAAACAAGTCTTGAATCAGACATTCAAGATTAAGGATCTTAGGGATTTAAGATATTTTCTTGGTCTTGAAATAACAAGAAATAAGAAAGGGATAATGATGAATCAAAGGAGATATGCACTGGAATGGTTAATCGGGACAAGTCTTTTCGCCTGCAAACCTGCACTTTCTCCAATTGATAATCATGAAAAATCATATTCTATTGGAAGTGTTCTTTTCACAGATGTTCAAGCCTACAAAAGATTGACTTGAAGGCTCATGTATCTCACTAATATCCGACATGACATAACATTTTTTGTGCAATAATTTCCTCAATTTCTTGTTAAACCTACAATTGCTCAATATAATGCAACAATTAGAATACTCAAATATATTAAAGAAGCTCTGAGTCTTGGTTTATTTTTCTCTTCCAACACTCTCATTTAAAAGCCTTTTGTGATAGTGATTGGGGAACCTGTAAGCCAATCAATGATTATTTTTAATGTGTAACTTGGGAATTCCCTCATATCCTAAAAATCAAAGAAGCAAGGAACAATATCAAAGAGTTCATGTGAAGTTGAATACATGACAATTGTCACTGTTACATGTGAAATTCAATGGCTAACTTATCTTCTTCAAGATTTCAAAGTTCCTTTTAAGCAATCATCTCTTTTATACCGTGACAATGACTCAACAAGAAAAAATTGCAACAAATCTAGTGGTTCATGAGTGTACAAAACACATAGAAATAGATTGTCACATTTTTAGAGAAAAAATGAAGAAGGTTCTCATACTTTTGCTTCCCATTTCTACCACAGAGCAACCAACTAACATTTATATCAAAGTCTTGAGTCCTCAATCTTTCAAGAGTATTTGTTCCAAGTTGGGTCTAATCAATATTTGTTCCCTAGCTTCCGGGATAACAAATGATATAGATACAAGACTTATAGAAGGAAGTTAATATTAATTCTAGCCTTTATTGACTCTTTGTTTTACATTTTGTTTCTTTAGCTAAACTTAGGAAGAGTGTATTGCTTATATATATTCAAAATCTCTGCTTTCTTTTAAGTAAGGAAAAAAAATATTCATTCTCATATTATTTGTCTTCTTTTTTCTCTTTTTGTTCATCTCAGTTATTTTTTTTTATAATAGTTCCTTTATTCACATGCCTTTAAAAATGTGTTTATGGAGGTTTTAGATATGTCTACTTTGTAGACTCTGATATATTAAAGTTATATTATCCAGTAATCAAATTCCACGGAAACTTTGATGTAGAAGTCACATGTATTTTTTTTTTAAATTATCAAAATGGATAAGTTAAACTTCTTCACAATAAAGTAGTATCTATATGATACGATTTTAGTGTATTCAAATTGATACGATTTTAATATAATTAAATTTTAACTAAAATCGTGTCAAAAATTATCCATTTCAATAATTTTTAAAAGATTTACCCATTTCGATAATTAATAAATAAAATTGCACGAAATTAGTAAAAATATGATGTTACACCTCTATTACGTATACTACTTTTTATCATACATCTATTTACTCAATTTCCTTAACATTTCCCTTTAATAACTAAAATACTTTAAAAAATATAAAACATATAATTTTATTACGATTAAATATTTTTTTTTATATTTCTATAATTTCCTTAGTCCAAAATTTAATTTTTTTAATATTTATATTAAAAACTATTAAAATAATTTATTTTTTATTTTTTATAATAAAATATGTTAAAACTAAATTCATATAAATGATATAATATTATAATACAATTATTTTAAAAATTCGTTTATTATATAAAAAATTCCTACGAAAACATATTTAACTTTTTTTCATTATTATTACTACCCAGACGTGACCCGACCCGACTGTGAAGGCTAATAAGAACAGGGCCTAGTTTACTTAAACGGCGGAGAAAGAGAACGAGATAGAGCGTTTTGCAAGTTAGAAAATGCTGAGAAGAAAGCCAACAAAAATCGAAGTCAAGATCGAAGACAAAGAAGAACTCGAGGAAGCTCGTCGCAGCAGAGCTTCCCTCACCACTGCCACCACTACCGCTCCTCCTGGCACCTCCTCTCTCCTCCGTCAGCTGGACCGCGGCGGCGAAGATCCCTCTTCCAAGGCGCATCGCATCGGCCTCTCTTCGTAAAACCCTAACCTCAGTCTCTCTCCTTTCTTCCCCAATGGAGATCGAAGTGAAGCTGCGCCTCGCGGACGCCAACGCCCACCGCCGCGTTACCACCCTGCTCTCCCCCTTCCACGTTGTCACCCACCTCCAGCAGAACCTCTTCTTCGACGGCGCTGGGTCCGAGCTCTCCGCACGCCGCGCTGTGCTGCGCCTCCGCTTCTACGGTGACAACGAGCGGTGCGTCGTTTCGCTAAAGGCGCGGGCGGTGCTGGTGGACGGCGTGAGTCGCGTGGAGGAGGACGAGGAGGATATGGACCCGCGGGTCGGGCTCAAATGCGTTGCGGAGCCTGGGAAGTTGGGATCGGTGGAGTCCAGGGTTTTGCGGAGGGTGAAGGAGGAGTTTGGAACTGAAAAGGGGTTTGTAGGGTTGGGAGGGTTTGGGAATGTGAGGAATGTGTATGATTGGAAGGGATTGAAATTGGAGGTGGATGAAACTAAGTTTGACTCTGGAATTCTCTACGAGATCGAATGTGAGAGTGCTGATCCTGAAGGAGCTAAACGGCTCCTTGAGGAGTTCTTGAAGGAGAACGAAATTGATTATTCTTACTCTACAGTCTCCAAATTCGCCATCTTTCGATCTGGGAAACTGCCTTAGTCAGTAAAATTTGTTTTCTTCTGAGTTATTCCATGCTCTTGCTGTTAAGAGGTTAAGAATAAAGCAAACTCGTGTCTTCTGAGTTGCTAATGTTATGAATTTGAAGTGCCTAGTTCTTTTGTTTATGGATGTTTGATTTATTGTTTTTATATTGCAATTAGATTGGTCTTTCATTGGTTCTAAAATGATGCTAACTCTTACGTAACTAGTAATTTTGATACGCATCATTACCGCAATTTATGTTAAGACAAATCTTCTCCTTTTGTTGTTGAGTTGAAGACTGTGTTTATGTATGTACTGCGTAGTTCTAAGAAAAAGATAGAAGGCTAGAGGGAAAATAAACTAATTTACCATTATGTATTTGGGATTTAGAATGGTTAAATGCAAGTTAATACAATTATTTTGCTTAATGTTTAAAGGCAAACTTAATGCTCAATCCTAGGATATAGTCTTTCATTGCCCATCTAAGTAAAGATCATGATCTTGATAGTAACAGGAGGAGAAGAGCTATTAGTATTGTGCTTCTGTGATGTGACTTGTCTTAGGGGATCAGATTAATAACAAGCAGCTAATGCTAACAAAACATGCTTGCCATTGGCGTCAAATTTACCTTAGTCATACTAAGGAGTAATAGAAGAGATTCACTAAATAGGAGTAGAACTCGAATAACTTGTAAGATAATTTTTGTGTAAAATCATGTTATTGTTACATAGACTACCGAGGGATGTGATAAACAAATTATATTGTTAAGTGTTCATTATGAAAATAAACTACTTTACCATTATGTATTTAGGATTGAGAATGGTTAAATAAGACTATACAATTATTTTGCTTAATTTTTGAAGGCAAACACAAACTGAGAAGATGCATGGTCCTTCTGTTTTCGTCTTGTGAAACAATGCTTAATCCTTGGGTTTATCATTGCCGCAACTAAGGAAAAGACCCTTGATTATGCTATATTAGCGATGGATGCTTCTATGCATAGCTCTAAACCAGGACAATTTGTTACTTCTGTCTTTTCTTTCTCTGTTTCAGAGCTTTGCCTCAGTGTCCTAGTCAGAAGAGGTAAGGGCAAGAGGGAGACAACAGAGGAGTTAATTTTGCTGATCAATGCAGGAGGACGGAATGGAAAAAGAATGTAATAGGATTCGAGATTGTTCTGAGCCTATGAGAAACTGCTCTGCACAAGCTATTCTTATCTACTAAGCTGGGTTTATAATATCAGTACGAATAATGTGTTTGACAATGTGTGGCAGAGAAGTATTTGTAAGGAAATGCATGCACATTTAGTCCGTGGTGAGCAACTATGAGACCATGTTCTTTTTCTTGTTTTTATGGTCCAGTAGGCAGTGAAGAATATCAATTGGGTGGGGTTTTGTAGTTGCTCTGCTACTGTTGACAAAGTGTTTTTCCATTTGAGGTTGAGGACATAACATATCATATTCAATATAGCCTGCTTGTGTCACGCCAATAAGTTTTTCAGTGTTTGTAGTATCCAAACTTATGGTTATGCAATATTAGCGGTTACTGATATTATAATGTTAGGATTATGCAAACTTAGTAGATAGTCTGTGTAAGCATGTAAGTATAAAGATACTGAGGGGTTGAAAGGGGAGTGTCAGACAATGTAGATCTATAGCTAAGGAGTTTTGTTTATCCAAAAGTAATCCTTTCTTGGCTTTATGTATTATGTGCTTATAGTTCTTCTTGAACCATTTAATGATATATCTTTTGCTTGGTGATAAAAAAAAGGAGTCCATAACAAAATATCTTCAGTGAATTATCCATCACAAATTTAGGGATATTGGGTAAGGAGAAAATCTATTCTGCTCCTTCCATGTGTATGTTCTGCATGACTTATTTTAGGGAGGTGATTTTTCATGAATAAAATGACTGTATTGGGATTCATCTCAACATATGGAAACGATTAAGATAATTTAAGCAAATATTCTTTTGATGGTTTTTACCTAAACACCTTTTCAATAAATATGTTGCAATCAAATTATTTTTATTTGATATTTTTCTAGTTGGATACTTAATTTTCTTCATAACCAAACTATTGTGGACAAGTTTCCACCATTTTCTAATCATTATTAGTACTTCTCAAAATTGCAGTTTCATATTGCTATGAGTTTAATCTTCCGGTAGTTTTCCGGGAAAAAGTTTCCACCATTTTCTTAATATTATGTTTGGGGGGGGGGGGGGGGGGG
>Ga0123342_1010687_pt1 | contig 10386 bp, 6 predicted proteins | sample Turbeawhitnodule_FD_89960 | JGI IMG/M metagenome (GOLD analysis project Ga0123342, IMG submission 89960) | Root nodule microbial communities of legume samples collected from Mexico - Turtle bean Mexico white nodule | ecosystem: Host-associated > Plants > Roots > Nodule | place: Mexico: Nepantla... | reverse complement strand
CATAAAAAAACATACAAATTCAAATTATAAATTATAATAATATAAATTTTGAAAAATACAAATTATAATACATAAAAAACATACAAATTCGAAATATAATAAATACTAAATAATATAAAATTTGAAATACACAATAAATTATAATAAATAAAACAAAATCCAAAAAATGCAAAAAAAAAATTTAAAAAATTTAAAAACCAACCTTGTGGGTGAACGTTGTTGGTGAAGAGTGGAAGGGGAGAGAGAGGAACAGCGGCAACAGCGGCGACAGCGGCGGTGGAAGCAGTGGCGGAGGCAGCAAGCCAATGGAACAATACCTTCGATCAAATGCAGCAATGGAAAGCGAAACCCATTAAAAACGAAAGCAATATGGAAAGCGAAAGCTATTAAAAGCAATGAAGTTCAATGCAGTTGAGGAGCAATGGAAACAAAATACCTTCGATCAGTGCAGCAATGAGTTCGCAAACGAGAGAAAACGAAGAAGAGATGAACGCAAACGAGAAAGAAACTACGAAACTGTTGAGGCGCGTAAAATTTTTAGGGTAAAAAGAATTTACAAATGCGGCTAAACGTAAAAACCGCATTTGTAAATCAAGCTTTTTGATTTACAAATGCGGCTATTTGAATAGCCGCATTTGTAAATCAAAGCGCTTGATTTACAAATGCGGTTATTCAAATAGCCGCATTTGTAAATCAAATTAATTTAAAAAATGCCACCGCGTTTTTTACGAATGCTTTTAAGCGCTGAGCCGCATTAAATAAGGAGCGCTCTTTTATAATTTTTGTGCTAGTGAGTTTTGATCCTATTCTTTTTAAAATGGATGAAAATAAGTTGCATTTTGTTGATGGGGGCTTCTATAAATAGACTGCCTCTGTTTGGAGGTGTTAATTATCAGTTTTGGAAAATCATAATTAAAATCTTTATTGGATTAATAGATAGTAGAAAAACTATGGTCAAACTAGTCAGATATTGAGAATGAGTAAGCACAATATGATTGCATGACCAAGAATATTATTACACCTACTTTAAGTCTTGATAATTTTTTCAAGGTTTCACAATGCTTATCTGCAAAAGAAATGTGGAACATCTTAGAGGTCACACATAAAGGCACAATAGATGTGAAAAGAGCACAAAAACATGCTCTAATCCAAGGATATGGGTTGTTCAGAATGCAATAGGTGTTGAGTTTATGAGAGTCTAAGTTCAAGAGGAGGGGGGAGTGTGAATTGTCCTAGTGTGAATTGTCCTCGGGATAATTTTCATAAATGCAATCTTTAAGAAATCCTGACAGTAAAATAATAGATTTATTTGAAAAAAAAAGATTGAATTTCTCAATCAGAGTGAAATTACAGAAAAACAACATATTAGAATTTAGAGCAACTGATTTTAATTTTCAAAGCAACTTTACTTAGAATCAGTTTAAAACTCCAAAAATTTAGAAGACGCTCTATAACGAATTCACATGCAGTTTTCAGAAAGTTTCACAATATAAGAATTGTAAACAATTTTTCAAAAAGATCTTGATAATTTTAAGGCATAATGGCTACCAATATTTTAAATCTAAAACAGAAATCAATTAGGATCAAGTTCTTTTAATTTCAAATTTGTTCCCGCCGGTTCACCTGGGTCGTCTTTATGCGTGGCTTGTCCTCACGAGCTAGGGCACCTTCGTTCTGCTCCGCCTGTGAGTACCTGAAAAGAAGTGAACAAAGGGGCGCTCTCACGGCTGTTTGCACTCCGACGATCAAGTCAGCTAGCGAGAAACATCAAAGGTGACGCACCCCCGTATCGAACACCGTGAATAGATGCTCTGAAGGTGTTCAAACAACTGAGTAACTAATGCTTTCTACCCTAATTGCCCGTGCGTACAGTGGTTGCGCCGACAAGACAACTAGGGTTTCTCTGTGTGTAAAACTGCAAGAATTAGGTCAAAACCCTCATCCCCCTTTCAAACGCCCCAAGGCCCCTTTTTATACACCTCTCGTATTTAAAGCGCGTTAAAGCGCATTGAAAGCGTATAAAAATATTCCTTGAAACGTTCGAAACTTAACTGAATTAACGCGTACCTTATCGAACTTTTAGGAAAGCCTTGATGTTTTCAGTGCTTATTGCCATGTGTTCTTCTGACTTGATCGTTGCTCCACACAGACGGCCTCACAGTGCCGTAACCCAACTTAGGGTTACCCCATTGCGTGAGTCTTCTTTCCTCAAAGTGCGTCTGGCGTAGGGGGTGACTTTCTGAGCGCCAACTCATGTGCCCCAGCCTCTAGTCATCCGCCCTGGGAGTGTATCTACCCTTCTCTCGTACCATGCACGTGGTTCTCCCCTGGGCGTGGCCCTTTCATGGGTCGTATCGGCCCCAGGGTTTCCCAGCGGTGGCATGGGCACTTCACAAGTCAGGTTACTTCCTACTGGTACTAGAACTATGGCCTTGAAGCCACCTTTCTCTTCTCTTTATTACTGTTCTGAGGTACTGAGGCTTCTCGCGATGTCACCCTCTCCACGGTCTTTCCTACCCATGGGCATCGGGGGGTGATACCGTCGATGCCTTAACTTGGCGATGCCTCATCTTGGCGACGCCTACGCTAGGCGACGCCTCCTCTTGGCGATGCCTACATCTGGCGACGCCTACACCTTGGCGACGCCCTACCTTGGCGACGACTCAAGTGGTCAATTCGTTGACTTTCTTCCTTGGGTCCCTTGAGGGGCCCCACCATATGTTGACTTTTGACTTTGACTTTGACTTTGGTCAACGCCCGGGGAAGGGACGGTACAAAATTTAAGACAAAATTATATTAGGAATAGTTCTTTAACCTTTAATGCCTTACTAGTTATTTGTTTCACAATATCAAAGATTCAAATATCAAAATACTTTGTAGTTTTTAAACCAGTTAATCATTTAAAGATTTTGTTAACAGAAAACAGCAAAGCCAAAAGCTGCAGTAAAACAAAAGATTTAATCTTGAAACAACATATTCAATTTTTAAACCAGTATTACAGTTTTTCATATTTAAGAGCAATGATTATGAGAACAGAAAAACACACAAGAATTTATATTGGTTCACCCAAAACTGAGCTACATCCAGTCTCATCTCACACTTGGATTTCACTAATTCACAACAATCTTTAAACAAGATTACACAAAACCAGTTCTTGAACCCTTCAAGAACCAAAGATACACACTGAAAAACACTATTTCGACAATCCTATACTTCCAGAAACTCTATCTTAGAGCATATTACAACGAAATTACAAAGAAAGGAAAGTATGGAACAAGCACACCTTGTTTGTAGACTTAGAGACTAACTGAATCTCCTAAGCAACAAACTTTGATGAAACTCCTAATCTCAAGCCAATGGAGAAAACCAAAAGATCCTCACAAGCACTTAAAAACTTTCAAAAGAACATTTCTCTAAAAGCACCTTTTAAAACACTTAGGAACAATAAGCAAACTGTATTGCAAGTGAGTGATTTACACTAAAATTGAGCCACCCTTCTATATGATTCAAAGCATAATAGTTTTGTTAAAATAGTTTCAAAAGTTGTTAAAACACAATTGATTAAAAGTTGATAAAACAAATTATATTTTCAAAATATACTTAGTGAAAACAGAATGTGGAAACAAAACAAATTTTTGGAAACAAAATAGATTTTTGAAAATACCAAAACCGTTTTGGTGCATTAAGATTTTAAATCAATTGTTTCACCAAAAAAATAGATTGAAAAGATGGTACAGTCTTGTAAAAATAGGTTGTGAACGATTTTAACAGATTAAAAACCCGTGACAGTGTTACAACAACTTTTAAATCACTTGTGCTTAGGATCACCATCATGGCTATGGGATATGAAGTTAGATTAAGAGGCACAAACTTTAAACAATTCTATCTTAAATAAGACTACAAAAAGCACCCCATATGACAACATCCATACTCACACATCTTCAAGATTGTTTTCTTCATCAAACATTTCTTCATCAAGCACAAAAGTTGAGAAGGATCTTCAAGATCTCCAACAATAGGGTGAAGTAATTGTTGAAGTACAAAACATCAAGGTAATTGTTGAATTACAAAACATCAAACTACCTTGTGAACAAGCACAAAAGTAGTTTAAAGTTTTTGATTTGTGACATATAATGAATAATTTGATTGAGGTAGGTAAAGTTTTTGATAAAGAGGAATTAAACATCAAGGTAGGAAGTGGTTTCTTTTGAGAAATTGGAAGGAAAAGTCTTAGTTGAATGTTTATTTCTGTCCTTCTAAGAAGAATTATAGAAGGCCATCATTATGAGCATTTTTGAAAGATGTTTTCTTCAAAATTTGTGATTCCACCTTGATGGCTAGGTGAACCAATTTTCTAAAGAAGAATACTCATATAATTCTGCAATATCTTGAATTTCTCTCCTTAAACCACCCACAAAACTAGCTATCTTGGACTCCTCACTATCGTGCATATTAATTTTGGTCAAAGTAGTTTCTAAGTCTTTGAAATATTCACATACCATTCTAGGTCCTTGATGAAGTCGTTGGCGCTTCTTCTTCTTGACTTCCATAGTGCATGTGGTACCTTGTAGCTCTTCTAGGCTCCCAATTTCTTAGTTTTGTCTCTTTTGAGTATCCTCTAGCCTTTGCATTCGTTCCACTAGTTGCTGCATTTCCTCTTCCTTTTGAACCAAGCTCCTCTTGGTATCTTCAAGCTCCACCAAAAGGTGTGCCTTTTGAGGAGATGGTAGCTTGGAAGATTCTCCCGAAGACAAATGAGCCATAATTGCATAAATAAAAGGAAACAAATAGTTTAAAAAATAATTATTGCACTCTTTACGTGTATCACTCGACTTTTTAGAATACAAGAATGAAAAGGAAAGTGAACACAAGAAAGGTTTTCAACACTCAAGGAGGGTCCACACTTGGGAGCAAAACTTCAACTGAAAGAGGTCAAAACTCTTATCACTTGCTCATATAAGGACTCCAACAAAACTTGAAAGAATTTTTTTTAAGACAAGCAAGAAAAGTTGAAAGAAAGAAAGCTAAACCAACATGGAAAAATATGATGACAAAACTTAAATAAGATGAACAAGAAAAGCACTTTTAAGACTCAAAGAAACTTACTTGAACTTTTAACTATGAAGTGTAATTTTCTTAGAAATTGTAGAAGAAAGAAGGATAAACTTCCACAAATATCAAAACAATTTGCCACAAATCAAGAATCTTCTTTAGCACTTTAAACTTGAAATGTGAATTGCACTCAAATTGTTTTTGTCTTTGTTTTTGTTTTTATGGATTCAAAATGTCTACATTCTTGGCATGTATATTTTTAATTCACTTTCAATTTTCACAAATGGTTGAGATTCAATTCATATGATCACTTGAATTCTTTGTTTGGAACTAAATCAACTATCACAAAAAATTCTAATTGTTTTTAGTTCTTCAAAATTAAAGTCAAAATAAGCAGAATGGATGAAAGACTCCTAGAACACTAAGGACAAAAGACTCAAGCAAAAAAGGGCAAGGAAATAAAATTGACACAAATAATTCAAAAGACGAATTTAAATTGCTTAATGAATAAAAAGCGGAATTGTAAATGACAAGGAATTTAAATATTGAATTGAAATGTGCTAAATTGTAAAGAGAATTTATATTGCTGGGGAAGATAAAGGCATAATTGAAATGTTTTGGAATTGTAAAGCAGAGAATCAACTAAAAAAAGTTAAGTACAATTAAAACCATGATCTAATTACCACATGATGTGAGTTGATTTTAGAATTCCACATTTCAGACGTTGCACTTTTGTTTATAATTTTTTGGATTAGCAAATATAGTGATAAGCTCAAAGAAGATTGCCACTGGACACAAATTTAACCTAGTGTGAAGGTTCTCTTCTAGAGAGAAAAGGAGAAAACACAATTAGAGAGTGAAGATGATGATGACTTGCCAAATTGAAAAAAGCAAGATAATAAGATAAATAAAGACCAAATGGAAAAGAAGAGAAAACAAGCAATATGAAATGAAGATGAGGCGTAAGGAGTGGAAAGTAAAAGAATGAAGATATGAAGAAAGCTTATGGAAAAATGATGACGGTCACGACACTTGGAAGGATAGATGATTCCAAGATGAGTGTTGAAGAGTTGCCACTTGGAGCATGCCTTCACAAGATAAGACCCAAGAACTTTAGGAGAACAAAGCTCATTAAACACTCAAGCGGGCTTCTATTCTATATTTAAATTCAAGTCCAAATGCAAGAGTGATGTGAGTTGATTTTAGGATTGCACATTTTATGGGTTGCACTTTGTTTATGAGTTTTTTATTTAAGCAAAATATGGTGATAATCTTAAAGAAGATTGTCACTGGACACAAACTTAACCAAGTGGTTAAGTAAGTGTGAAGGTTCTCTTCTAGAGAGCAAAATAGAAAACACAATATAAGGTGATGATGATGATGAGGTGCGGAATTAAGAACAAAAAAGGAAGCAAATATAATAGATGAACCAAATTGTAAATGAAGAAAAGGAAGAACATAAATAATGGAAGAAGAGTGGTGCAAAGAAGGAAAGGAAAATGTGAAGAAATGAAGAAAGCTTATGGAAAAATGGAGTAAGGAGTCACACCACTTTGAAGGATGGGAGCTTCCAAGATGAGTGGTGAGGAGCTGCCATTTAAGGTGCACTACTCTCAAGATAAGACCCAAGAACAATTGAGGAGAAAAAGGTCACTAATCACTCAAGCAGAGTTTCTCTTAATTCAATTTCAAATATAAAAATACACGAGGCAAGACACCCTTTATATAGAAGAGAGTGACATGGGGAGCAAGAGTGAGAGCGGCATGGGCATCATTTGTGAGAAACCTTCTAGTAGGTAGGTCAAAGAAACCATAAACCTAGGTGCACATGTCATGAAAGATAGGCTTGGCACAAGCCCAAATTACTAAGCACACCCTAGTCCAACTTATTCTTCTATTTCAACCCCCAAAAAGAGCCGAAATTATTTACACAAACTTGTCTTGTAAAAAAACCAGAAGAAAGAACATCTGATACTCTGGTGGGGCCTGGTCTTGTATGCTGGGATGACTGACCTAATTTTGCAGTGTCTATTGTCTCCTTAGTCATCCTACTAGTCGAGGTGGTTTGTATCAAAGAGTCAAGGAGCCCTATTTATAGGAGAGGGTGCCTTGGTAGGCAAGAGTGAGAGGAGTGGCGGAAAAGGCAAGAAGCCTTCTAGAAACTAGGTTAACCTAGTGTGTTGCCCAAGTTAGGGAAAACTTATAGAAATTAAGGTAAAAAGAGTGAGCAAAGGGGCGGTCGAAGGTTTCTAGAAGCTAGGGAGAGTTGGGATTGACTCAAACCCAATTTATGATAAGTACACCTGAATCTACTGAAATTAAAAAAAAAAAAAAACTAGCTGGTGCTCAACTCCAATCATGTGGGCTCTACTCCTGGTAATCCTCTAAGGAATGATAGGTTTTGATGCACTGGCTATGAACTAATCTTGACCTAGCCCTAGGTCTTGTTCCATGCTCCTAGTCATCCTTCTAGAAGGTTGGGCTAGCTTAATGGTGGCTCTATCTCTTTGGGTTCCATCACATGGTTGCACCTCAATGGAGAGAAATTCTCTGCACTCATAAGCCACCACTTGTGACTCTATGAATGGGGAGTGTAATGGATAGGGTCGTATGATTGATGTAACGTCTCAGACCCCATCAATGGGTTGACCGAATGTAGTCAAGGCCCACGTTCGTTGGGCCGACCGATAGCTCAAGTCCAATTATGCTCAACCAAGGTCAACAAAGCTAATCAGTGATTAAGAGCTAGGTAATGCAGCCCTAAGCATGGTCCAACCCCATAACCTGAATCAATAAGGAAAGAGCACCAATTGGCATGAGCCCCTACCCTCACATGAGAACAATTGGTGCCCACCATGGGGTCGAGAGAAATCGAGTTTCGGACGCTAATAGATGGTATCAACCCGAAGCATGACAAGTGAGAGGATGACCAAAGCTGATCAGACCATGCTACTGTTGTCTCTTCAGAAAGAGATGGTTGAGCTGAGAAGAAGGAACAAAGAAGCGAGCAGAAAAAACGAGCAAGATATCCAAGCTCTGCGCAGGGACAAAGAGGATATGAAGAGGAAGCTGATTGAGGGAGGATCTTCCGTTGTGCCAACTAATCTTGTCGGCAGGTCTTTCACGTCCCCTCCCAACCCAATAACAGTTGAGGAGACTAAGAACAGGGCCCCCGCTCAGGAGATGGATGACGAGTCCTGCCCTAACAAGTCAGTCTGCACAATCGGTATAATGGATTATGTGCATCGACAACCGTTTACCGATACTATCATCAGAGTTCCACTGTCGGATAAGTGGAAAGGCTTCAACAAAGACCGATATGACGACATGACCGACCCAGATGAGCACATGGATGTGTACACCACGCACATGAGCTTGTACATCGCTGATGATGTGGTCATCTGCCGAGTGTTCCCCACATTGCTGAAGGGAAGAGCTCTCATCCGGTTCATGAAGCTCCCTCCTAACTCCGTCAACAGCTTCGCGACGCTGATGTTTAAGTTTGAGACGCTGTTTGGAACAAGTTGCCCGCACCATCTGACCTCCATTGCCCTGGTCGGCATCGGCCAGGAGAAGGGGGAGTCTTTGAGAATCCTTGTCGACAGATTCGACAAGGTAGCGATGAGCATTCAGAACCTCATCCTGGACGTGTCCATGCACCATATGCTTGTTAGAACTGATGGCTTAAACAAGAGGGGGGTGAATTGTTTATCAAAGATTTTTGCAAAGATTGATTAAGAATGAACCTTTATCTCACAGAAAAGAAATTAAGGAAAGCAATAAAACAATGATAACAAAACTGTTTACAGAATTTTAAGCGGTTGAAATTACGTTTTAACCGGTTGTTTATATCAGCAGCAAAAGAAGAATTAAAACAAACAGTTATAAGAAGTGAAGGAGAGAGAGATTTACACAGCCAATTTTATACTGGTTCACTCAACCTTGAGCTACATCCAGTTCTCAGAAAAACCTATGAGTTCCACTAGTAATCACTCACAGATTACAACAACACATACACAAAAAGGTGACCTTGAAAACCACAAGACCCACTCACCCTCCTTGCAATCACACACCTCAAGTCAGAACACCCTCTGACTTTGCAGGATTTCACACACACTTACAAGTTTATGAAAGTACAATTACAAGAATCATTAAAGGAATAACAAACAACTGAGATTACAACAACCAGGAAGCTCCTATGATCAGATCTTGAACTAGTGCAAAGCTAAACAACAATCTTGTTGCAAACTTTTGAAAAAATTCTAATCTCAATCTCACTTTGTTTGATTTCAAACTTTGTAAAAACTTGTGTATTTGTTTCAAAAGAAAAGTTGTATTTATAGCACTAAAAAACTAGCAGTTCAAGGGAGCATGTATGAGCCAAAACAGTTTTGATCACATCCAAATCAGTTAAAACAAGTTTTCAAAAAACTATTATGAAATGTCATAATCAACCGGTTGAAAAGACGTTTTAACTAGTTGAATTGCTTAGGCAGTTACATACCCAAGTCAAAAACAGTTTTAAAACCTCCAAGCTGGCTAAGTGGCAAACAACCGATTATTTCGATAATTCAACCGGTTGTTTTTCCCTTTGCTTGGAAAAATACATTTCTTTTCAAAAGAGATTGAGAAAGCTTTGTACAAGGGTCAAGGAATGATATTTACATAGATTCTAAACACTCTAGCCTAAACCCAAACTAAAAGCAACACATTTTCAAGCTTCATCATGGATTTGACACATCAAAGATCCCATGCTTTACAATCTCCCCCTATTTGATGGAGAAAAATCCTTGGGATGCTTTTTGGAATGTTCTTGTTTAGAATTTGTTCAACCTACATCCATGAGCAAACGTAGACATATAGGATAATCTATTCCAATCAAACAGGCACCACAAACCAGTTCCCACTAGGTGATTTCCAAAGAGGAACATTGTTAGAATATAGGCTTTAAACTAGAGGGGGGGGGTGAATTGTTTAAAGAGAGTTTTCGTAATATTTTAAGCCTTGAATGAAAATACTTCGAGAATACCTTGATTTCGAAATCAGTTTTTCAAAAAACAATGCTTAAAGCACTGCACCAACAAAACAATCGGTTGTTTATACCAGTAAACAAATATCAAAACTGAATTTAAAGAGTTAAGGATAGAGAAAATGTACACAGATGTTTATACTGGTTTACTCCAAACCCAAAGCTATATCCAGTCTTCTCAGAAACCTATGAGGAAATCCACTAAGCAATCACACCTTGATCACTTACACCACAACCAAGAAAGTGACCTTGATCCCCTCAAGACACACACTTCTCTTGGCCAACACACCAACACTAAGATTTCT
>Ga0123342_1010686_pt1 | contig 10387 bp, 5 predicted proteins | sample Turbeawhitnodule_FD_89960 | JGI IMG/M metagenome (GOLD analysis project Ga0123342, IMG submission 89960) | Root nodule microbial communities of legume samples collected from Mexico - Turtle bean Mexico white nodule | ecosystem: Host-associated > Plants > Roots > Nodule | place: Mexico: Nepantla... | reverse complement strand
TATTCGGTTCTTCTTCCTTTTCTATTGATTTGTTCGGTTCATTTCAAATTTAAGGCAATTTAATCGGTTCATTTGCATTCTTAAGCATTTTAATCGGTTCAATTGACAAGAAATGGAACTTCCATGTGAGCTTTGGTGTTTGGTGTTTGGTGCAAGTTTTGGTGAGTTCTTGAAACATAGAACACTGATCCATTTCTATAAGAGTGCCTATTCAATCTCCAACTCAAGTTGATTCCATAAAATGTCAAAGAATCATCTATATCTTGCTATTGGAATCATATCAATGTATGGGTTGGAAACTCTAACCTGAAAACCTTGTTCCCAAGATTGTTCTCGCTATCGTTGAATCAAGGCCAGAAGGTGGATGATGTAGGAGTGTGGGACGATTCGGTGTGGAGGTGGACCTTAACCTGGAGGAGAAGTAGATTTGAGTGGAAGACCTTGTTGGTATCTGAGCTCGGTAACCACATTTCTAGGGTCATTGTTAGGAAGGATGTGAAGGATACCCAGGTGTGGAGAAGTGACGAATCTGGGTGTTTCTCGGTGAGATCAACATATGAGTGTTTAGCCAAGTCTGAGAGGGCCCCCCCCAAAAAGAGGTGTTCAAGTACCTCTAGAAGGTGAAGACGTTCCCTAATGTAATGCTTACAGCCTGGAGGGTGCTGCTGGGCAGAATTCCAACAAGAATGTGTTTGAGCAGGAGAGGGGTTTTGTTGAACTCCACTGTGTGTGCTTTTTGTGAGTCCGAGGAGGAGTCATGCCAACACCTTTTCCTGGAACGTAAACACGCATGGCGGGTATGGACTCTGTGTTTTAGATGGATTGGAATTTTGTTCGTCCAACATAATGATATCGCGACCCATTTTGAGAGCTTTTATCTGATACATGGTAGTTGTAAACAAAATTTGGTCTGGAAAGGGGTGTGGACAGCTATAGTTCGATGTTTGTGGGAGCATAGAAATTCAGTTGTGTTCAATGAAGGTGTAGTGGATGAGGAAGAGGTGTTACATTAGGCCCAACTTAAATCGTGGTTGTGGTTAAAGCATAAGGGACATAACTTCTATTACTCGTTTTCAGATTGGGTGTTGAACCCGTGGCCCTGTATCAGTAGCTACAAGTAGCTGTTTACAAGCAATACAGGAAGATGGTGGAAGAGTAGGACCCTTTGGCACCTGTAGATAAAGTCCAAGGATGAAGGCTGGATTTGTGAGAGGATGCCCAAATATGTGCTATGAGTTAGGATCAATAAGGAAAATGGAGGGCAGGGTGTCATAGAGGTTCTTCGTAACCTTCAGTTCATACAACACATTGCTACTCGTTCCGGGTACAAATACTGCTTGTAAGCAGGTCTTTTGTGAAGTGTTTGGGTGTTTTGGTTGGGAGTGATGGAAGTGTTGGGTGCAAGCCACAGACTGGAGGTGTTTGGCTCGGTAGAAGAGGTTGTTGGTGCTGGAGAATACCTGTGAGTTAGAGAGCCAGTTTTTGGTTTAGGAGCAGTCTTAGATGGAGCAACATTAGAATTTTCCTGGTGTGGAGAAAATAGTAGTGGGGTTGGCACGAGCTCGAGCCTTGGTTCAGGTTCTATCTGTTCAAGGTACTTTTACTAAGATAGCAGGCTTCTCTCTGTTCCCATAGGTTCCATTTACTGGAACCCGTATGGTTGTTATTAGGGCCACATGGAGATGGTAAAGAGATTGGGTGTATGAGGAAGGAGTTTAGCCACTAGTGCACGATGGTGGTACATAGTTATGTAGGAAGCACTTGAAGGGTGTTATGTGTAAAGGAAGTGTGGTGGCCATGAAAGTGGATTGACAGCAGGTTCTGGGCGTTATGTAGGCATCTCTTATGCTGTTTATGTTATGCTGGTCCTCCATTATTGCAATGGAAAGGAGGTTGTATTATACTCCTAAAATGTTTGTTGATATGGAGAGGAATATTGCTTGGAACACAGGGCCTTGGATGTGAACGGTCCGGGTCTATATGGTATAAGTTTAGAGTGCTGGAGTTGGTTGTTGATGGTCTTGGAGGAGTTGGAGTTAAATGCAAAAGGCCACCATGATGTCTTACTGTTCCTTTGCCTATTCACTAGTTCCCTCATTGAGTTATGCATATGTTTAATTTCCGTAGTATTTAATTCCTCTGAACTCTCAGCTGTAAAACTTATATGATGAAGTTATGATGGTAAAGGTGTCATCCCAACAAACATGAATTCTGGTCCCTGCAGGTTGTTCTAAGGCATCATTGCTGCGAAACTCTTTGTTCTGGAGTTATATGGTGCGGTGCTTTGATGCGTTAAAGGGGAGCCCTGGTGGCAATGTGGTTAAGCTGTTAGTCTGCAGGGCTGGTGGGTTTGGTGCCTCTTGGCTGTTTTTTCTTTAGTATCTTCTTAGGCTATGCCTTTCCTTAGCAAATAAGGATGGATGGTGGTAGGATAGTTTTTATGTTGTTATACTTTTGTTTAAACACCCTTGCTGCTGTTTTTGGAGTGGTTATGTTATTAGTTTAGCTGTTAGAAGTTACTGAATGTGTAATTCTGTTTAATCTATGAGAGGGGTGTATTAGTTTTAGGTCTGTATACGGGTTGGGATACCACTTAAGTATCCCTTTTAATTTTATTTATTCATTACTGATAAAGAAGAATCTAGTCTTATACACAAGATGTTACATGATAAAGTGTGTTAGATATTTTATATCAACTAAAAGTAAAACTAATTTATAATATATAAGTGAATACAATTTTTAATTTATAAGTTGATTTTGTAAAGTTGAAAAATAAATTTATTTAATAAAAAAAATATGGTTTTTGCACCCTCATGCATCTCCGGCATCATTATAATCGTGGCTGACATTGGTTTTGTCTATCAAACCTTTACTACCACTTACACAATAATTGATTTTTAGGTTAGGTACTAAATATTCAACTAAAACGATATTTTATATTCGACTTAAACGTGTTAGCTAAGAAGCAAATAATTACCCGATCAACATTGTAAACAAATTTAGTAATGTTTTTATTCTCCATTTTTTTTCCACTTCATTTTTTTTTCATTTTTGTACGTAATCTTTTGTGTATGTTACTTTTTTTTTTAATCTGACACTTAACTTATATGTGGCCATAATTTGAGAATGAATTTTGTGTTAGTATAATTTGGACTATGAGAATATTAGAGGATATTAGTCAATAAGACATCATCCCGGATTAATGGTAATATGCAATCATTAAATCAAATCATAATAAAATATTAGAGTGAGTTGGACAAATAACATAAACTATTCAAATAAAAAACTTCTTAAAATATTATAAATAAATAAAATTTCATTATATGTTATGAAGCATTTATTACCTTACTTTATTTCTTGATATCTTCAATAGGAAAGTGCATTGTCATGGCATGCATCTGGGGTTATGGAAACGTGAAGGAGAGAATTTTAGGTTTTAACAAAAAGGGTTATATTGATTTTTTTAATCAAGGTTTCAATAAATATAAAATGGGTTTTAGCAGTGTACCAGGTTCCAATTTTGGGCAACATAAAAAGCAGATCCTTTTTATAAGTGTGCATATTATTAGCTGCATGGTCTTCACTTTTAGAATTTGACAATTAGGAGAGATGATACATTCATTGATTTGATGACTAGTTGTTGCAAACTTGAAAAAAAATTGCAGTACCATCCTAAACCAAAAGAGGAATTAAAGTTGTACATAGCACAACAATTTATAGAATAAAGTGTCACAATGAAACAAATTATATAAGAAAATAATTAAAAAAAAGTGGTGCATACTATATACTCAAAATGTGTGGTGGTTTCTCATTCAAAAAGCTGTCACCACCTTCCTCAAAAATTCGAACCATAACAAACAGGTAGATACAACAGCATTTTCCTAAATATTATGGATGAAGAGAGGAAAAATTAAGACCAACTTTTTTTTATTTTCTTTTATTTTCCCAAAACCTCTAGAAAGAGAAATCAATATTAAAGATGTCACCACTTTGCATGTTGTTTTCAATCACATTTTCCTGAATTCATTTGTTTACATTGAATTTAGTGGGTATGTCTGCAGAACCTTCATCTACTTCGGTGGCCGTCGCAGATGGACAATCCAAGAGTGCCAAGAAACCCAAATGTAAATTTTTCTTCTTTTCTCTAAATTTTTTTATTTAGATTTTGGAATTTAGGTGAATTTCATTATGAAATGTCCTTGCGTAACAATGAGGCATTTTCTTGTATTGATATTTTTTTTTAAATGTAAATTCACAGGGTTTGATCATTATATAGTTTGAAAATAGAAGTTTTGGTTTGAACAGGTTAAAGGGTGTTTGATAAAATGTTCATTTAGGATTCCGAAAAATGTTTGATTCCCATCTTCATCCACATGAAATTTTGTACCATCATAGTTGATTGATTGTACTGTCATATAAACAGTGTTCCCTGTTTCATCAAATGATATTATGGTGATTATACATTGAATTGAATTCTATTGATTTCTCTTTCTAGAATGGTATACAAGATCTCTCTCTCTCTCTCTTTTATTTTATGTTTTGCAGTTTATGTGTCTTCTGTAACATTTATCTGCCATGTGACTCATGAAATTTTGTATTTGTAATAGATTCTAGATTCTCTCAGCAAGAACTTCATGCCTGGCAGCCAATTCTAACACCTAGTTGGGTACAACTTCCTACATAACTCTCTTAGTTTTACAACAGAATCATAGTATACAACTGTGTTTGTCTCAAAATTTATCCACTAATTTTTTTCCAGGCCATTTCAATATTTACGGTTATAGGACTAATCTTCATTCCGGTTGGTCTTGCTTCAATGTTTGCATCTGATAGTGTAAGAAATTGTCTCCATGTGTATGACATAGTATCAAATAGAATTTTGGTACTCAAATGGAATGTGTGTTGAACTTGGTTTTTTGATACAGGTGGTGGAAGTTCCATTCAGATATGATGAGGAATGTCTTCCACCCGATCGCAAAAATGACGCAGTGGCCTATATTAAAGATGATACGGCAAACAAAACTTGCAATAAGAAATTGACAGTCAGTACAATTGCTTATCACCAGTATAGTTGAAAATAAAGTTCTACTTTTTCTTTGAGGAATTCATTTCTCCACTTTTGATATCATATGTAGTTTAGGCAGCAACTTTTGTAAAACAAATTTCTGCAAATTTTCCAGGTTAAGAGTAAAATGAAGGCCCCTGTTTATGTCTATTATCAACTTGATAATTTTTACCAAAACCATCGACGGTAAGCTTAGTGAACCTGTAACTTTTTCCCTTTATTCCTTTACATCATCAATGCTTTTGTTTTGGCTCCCTTTTTAGTAGAATGACCTCTTCAATCGTGTTCTTAAATTTAAATTTAGATCGACCTTACTTAATCTGAAGAGATAGCTTAGCTCTATATTTTCTCTTCTGGTTTTTGTGGAATCCTTCATATCAGGATTGAACACATCTATCTTGAGAACTTCTTGGTTTTCACTGACTTTTATTTGTGCTTTCTTTACACTCTCATGTTGTATAAAACTCACTCATATGAGAGAGAAACAATTGATTCTACGATGAATGTTGAAATGGTCCTCCTTACTTGGATTTTGGATGATATTTTCAGATACGTTAAAAGTAGAGATGATAAACAACTAAGGAGTAAAGCATCTGAAAATGATGTTGGTTCGTGTAGTCCCGAAGATTATACACCAAATGACATGGGTCATAAACCAATTGTTCCTTGTGGCCTTATTGCGTGGAGTATGTTTAATGACACGTACAAACTTTCAAGCAACAACAAGGATTTGGTGATTAACAAAAAGGATATAGCATGGAAGAGTGACCAAGATGGGAAATTCGGGTCTGATGTTTATCCAAAGAATTTTCAAGTTGGAGGTTTGATAGGGGGTGCTAGACTTAATGAGAGCATACCTGTAAGCATATTTTTGTATTTATGTTCATCTTTTGTGAGAAAATTACGCTTCTTTCTTTTGGCTTATTCTCAACTTGTTTCCTGATTTCAAATATTAGTATAGGAAACTAAGAAAACAGAAGAAAAGTTGTTTCGAATGTTTCTATAACAGATATTTAACAACAGGAAACCAAGGTGGTAATTTTGTAGATTAAAAGGGAAAAAATGAAACAAAAGTACACAGTGTAATTCTTCTACTTTTTGACATTTTGAGAATTGAATCTTTGTCTTCATGGCATGTACCAGTTGAGTGAACAAGAGGATCTCATAGTTTGGATGCGAACAGCAGCACTACCTACTTTCAGAAAACTATACGGAAAGATTGAGACTGACATAGAAGATAATGAAGAAGTAATGCTTGTAATACAGAACAATTATAATACATACGAGTTTGGAGCCAGAAAGAGCATAGTTCTTTCAACCACAGCTTGGGTTGGTGGAAGAAACCACTTCTTGGGGTTGGCATATATTCTCATTGGTGGGATTTCCCTGTTATTGGCTGTAGGTTTCCTACTTCTATATGTGATGCAACCAAGGTGAGGAAGCACTGCATATTCTCCTCTCCTTTACTTCATATATACTTCTGTTAATTTTATGGGTAAAACATTAACAAAACACACCATGATTTTTTCTTCATAATGGTTTTTTTCTATGAATAAATCATCAATTTACTCTCTAAAGTAACACTCCCTCTTCCAAACAGTTCTTGAACTAATGTAATTATTTAAGTAATCCCTAAACTATTGAATCTTCATGAATTTACTCTCATGTTGATATATTTTACCAAATAGACTAATTTGAAGAATTTTTCAGAGGGATTGTATAGCTTGATTTCTTATACTCAAGGACTTTTATACAGTTTCATTTGTTTAAGAATTAATTTAGAAGAGGGTAGTATTTCAAAAAATAAATTGATAGTTTTGTTTTCTTATTGGTTACATGATTTAAATCTTTCTCAGCATCTGTTTATCTTGAACTGTTTAAGCAAAATTTGGCAATTGAGCCAAATAGATTATTGACATTGCTATGTTGTTGTATATGCAGACCTCTTGGAGATCCATCATTCTTGTCTTGGAACAGAAATCCTGGAATTCTAAGATGATTGGCTTTTACCATTTGAGTTTCATTACTTCTCATATCTCAATAAAAGGATTTGTCACAAGGCTAGGCTTGTATTTTGGAATGAGTTTGTCAACATTTATTCTTCATACTGTCACAGAATTTCCTCACTATTATTATATGGGCCAGATATAAGTATATCATTGTGAGGATTACTCGTACCATATTTGTTTACTGTTTTAAAGTTTTCTCTAAAATTTGTTTCTCTCTTATAATTACATCTTGAGGATTACTTTAGGTTCTGTTTTTTCTTTTCTTTTCTAAAACAGGTATTTAAAAATAGTTTTTAAAAATTCGTAGATGTTGAATGAAAAATTAATTGCTCAGTAGTGAGAAATTGTTTTAAAAACAGTAAGTGAGACGAAAATCAAATATGCTAATGTTTTATATTTATTTTGGATTAGCATGTAACACGTACTACAAGGAGTTTTATATTAACATTTCAAAATGTTATGTATAGTATCAGCTAATTTAAGTCTATATTATAAAAGCTAAGAAAAATTGACTTTTTTTAGTGATTTATATCCTGTATTTAACTTTTTCTAATCTCAAAAAGTAGTTCAAAAACATTAAAATTAAAAAATTTATAAATAGAAAATTATTATTTTATGATTTTTTGTTGTCAGAGGAAATTGGACCAAAACGTCAAAATTCAACTCCTAAAGAGTTATACATCTGAAACTTTTATGTCTAAAGCATCTGGTTATATCTCAAATCCTTCCGCTGCTATTTATTATTCTAATATGTAATCTGTAGTTTTTAGTTTCGCTCTCTGTGGGTATGGAATGAAATTCATTAAATAAAAAGTGAAATTTAAAAAAAAATTGTGATTTTTAATAAATTTTAATTAAATACAATAGATAATGAGTTAAATATGTTTTGTCTCTCTTTTATAACTTTTTTTACTTAATTAACAATTTTTTTTTAATTTGTGGGTGGTATTATAATATTATAATATCTATATTAAATATAAATGAGTATGAAATATTTTAATATCTTAATTTATATTTTTAATTAAAAATATGTTTGTCAATTAGTAATTATTTATTTAAATTTTTATTATTATAAATATTTAAAAGATGTAAAATTTAGATTAAAAAAATTAATTTTATAAATTTAAATTAAAAATAAAAATTAATTTTGATATAAAAAAATAGACAAAAAAATATATTTAACCAAGAATATTTTCCTATAACTTATTTCACTTTCAAGTACACTTTTTTTACAGCTCTCGGGTATAATTTTGTTAGATACAAAACAGTATACATTCAAGTAAAATTTGCAAAAGAAAATACAAAATAGTTACATTAATGAATAATAGCCTAATGATGTGAAAAACTGGAACATTAGGTGTTCTGTTTCTTCTACTCTTCCCATTCCCATCATTTCACACGTAAATCCCAATTTGAAAACGTAAAATCCTATAAAAACGAATTCTAATTTCTATCCCAATGTGAACTAATTCAACAAAATAACTAGATTGTCAAAAACTATTTTTATAAGTATTAAAGAAGAGAGTTTAAAGTGATGAAAAATAATGATTGTATGCTAAATTAAATTCTAAAAACTATAAAATTAAATTAAATAATCATTTTTATTTTCTTAAAAAAACATTATCTCTCTGAAATTTCAAATTCTTTACTTTTCTGTAACTTACTTTACCTTTAGATTTTCTTGATAATTTTCTTCCTTTTTGTGAACCAAAAAACTAAGAGATAGACGAAAGTATGTCTATTTCAAGTAAATAGATTTTTTCTACAGATAATTTTTTTTGTTCTCTTAGGATTTTAAGTTCTCATCTTTACTGTTTTTACTTGTTTGTATTCTTTAAGTGGTTGTATATATGATCCAATTAGAAAGGACGAATTTCTTTTAGTGAGAATTTGTGTTGAAATGTTTGTTTGATTGTTTGTTAGGTTTAGACTTTTTGGGACTAGACTACAATATTTCCAAACATCCTCAGTTTGTTTTATTTATAGGAGTAGATTCTTTAAAGAGCAACAAGTTTTCACCTAAGAGAAGTTAACAATAATTTTGAAATAGGTTATGAGATTAAAGATGAAATTAGTAGGAGGGTTAGATATAAATCGAATTTAAATGTTTCTATTGTTGAAAAATTGTTGAATTGTAGGTATGGATTAGAAATTAGAATGATTAAATTTTTTTAATTTAAACATGTCCTAGTGAATTATAATGTGTTGGGAATAAAATTGAAATGTTATTTTAAGGTGTGAATTGAATGTTTGTAGTGACAATAAATGTGTATGTGTAGTTTTTAAATTGTTTTAAGTGTGGGATATTGGAGTAAAAAAAATTATTTTTATTTTATTTCCATGTTTTAGATCATTTTGAGAACTTGAGACTAATTAGATCTATATAAGTTTGATTTTTAAGTAGAATTGATATGGAAATAGATTAATGTTTCTGCTAGTTGACTCGATTATCTTCGTACATCTACGACGATCACACGCCCAATTCTCTTTGCCTTTCGTTCGTGCTTTTCTGTGATCAAATACCTGAAATCACAAAGACAAAGGGCGCCCTAGAGGTCGTTTGCACTCTGACGCTCAAGTCAGTACTGGGCTAGGAAACACCAAAACTTAGCTGTAAAAAGCTTTGTGTAATCTGTGTGTGTATTCGCGTAAATAATGCGTACCTTATTAGGTTTGATACTACCCTTTATATACTCTAGGGTTTCCGCTGATTCTGCTAACCGCAATTACGATTACTGAGGGTGTGCCTTAGCGCCGCTATCACCCACTCTTAGGGTAATCTAGCGTGTAAGGCTCCCTTACTAGAGTGCAACCTCTGATGGGATGACCACTTGGGTACCAACTTGTGCACCTAATCTCTGGGGCCATCCGTTCTGGGAGTGCCCTAGTTGTTCACGTGTCATGCATGCACCTCACCCCTGGAATGTAACCCTGATGGGCCTTAGCTCTTCCAGGGGCTCTTTACTTGTGCTATGCTTGAACGCGTCATTCACACCACATGCATGGACCCCTCGTGATCTAGGCTTCTCCCTACTGATAACTGGTGTATGGTCTGGGATCCACCTCACGTGGCTCAGCTCTACTGTTTGAGTCACCGATGTCCGATATCACATCGCCCTCACTCTGTTATCGAGGACACATCAACACGTTCTGGTGATCGACGTCTGACCACTCTTCGACACCTTGGCTCACGTGCCTTGCGAGACACTAGCGGTCAACGACGTCCGAGGACTGGTCGGTACAAATAAAATGAGGATGTTGAGTTTAAATCATTTGTAACTATTTTTTAGATTGTTTATATATATATATATAT
>Ga0123342_1010684_pt1 | contig 10390 bp, 6 predicted proteins | sample Turbeawhitnodule_FD_89960 | JGI IMG/M metagenome (GOLD analysis project Ga0123342, IMG submission 89960) | Root nodule microbial communities of legume samples collected from Mexico - Turtle bean Mexico white nodule | ecosystem: Host-associated > Plants > Roots > Nodule | place: Mexico: Nepantla... | reverse complement strand
CTCTTATATACTCTCTTTTTTTTTAAAAAAACTATAAAAAATATATATATATATATATATATATATATATATATATATATATATATATATATATATATATATATATATATATACGCAATACTAAAATGGTGCCTGACATGCGTAAAATTTATTAAAAGATTGAGGGATCACTTTCGTTTTCGACCTTTGAAAGTCTTCATTTGCGTGTTATTTTTTTTTTCTTTTGAAATTTTGTATACATAGTTGAATCATGCCGTAAGATATGACTGCAAACTACGAAAAGAAGTTTATATAAATAATTATAATATTTAGTCTAAATATGACAAAAACATCATTTTATATATATATATATATATTAACAAATATTGATGTTAACCTCCCAAAAAAAATTTAGAAGACTAACATCAATATTTCTTTTATTTATTTATATATATATATATATATATCATTTCAATTATTTTTTCTCAAAAAATCTATCATTGAAATCAAACTTAAATAATTATATATTTGAACTCTTTTAATCATACTTTTGTTCATCAAAGGCAAAAAATTATAATGATAATCAATATATAATAAATTTTGTAAAGATCAGTGAATTATTTTAAACGACAGATATTTTTAAATAAAACAGTTAATGATATCAGTGTTTTTTTCACTATAATTTAAGTAAGAATACTTCATCCATTATTTTCTTAACCACTGGCCAAAAAAGAAGAAGAGAATTTCTATGTTTACAGAAACTCATACAATGTATTTTGTATTTATTTCTTCTTTAGATGTCAATTTATATGTCATAACAGTACTAAATATAAACAGAAAAGTAATGTTGTATAAATTATTATATAGGTATGAAGTTTTATATTGGAAATAGTTATATATATATATATATAGTTATCTGGTTACAAACATGATAATAATTATGCTTATGCCCGATAAACTTAAAAACACACAGTAATGAATTCTACCAACCATGGTTTGTAAAAACATATAATATCTGAAACATATATAGATCACTGTTTTACTGACACTTCTGATGTGAAAATGTGAGTTTATAGCTGAAGAAGTGTAAGAACCATTATTTGAATTATGAAAACAATAGACAGAAAAGGTAGCTAGGTTTTCAACACGCAGCATAGTACTTACACTTAACATTATGTTCAATTCTTGCCATGAAAATCACTCCCTCTAAAAAAGCAAGAACCATAAAAATCTTCCTCCTTGGAGCCACTCGCGTCATCTCCAATCTGTTGATCAGACTGAGTCACAGAAGTGGAGGAGGATGAGAACAAAGTTGAAGAACTGGAATCATAGAAAGACTCATTGGGGTTATGATGGTGAAGGCCTGAAGCAACACGTTGTAGATCATCATCATCCCTACTCCAAAGAAGCTGCGCGTACTGCATTAGATTTGGAAAAGCTTCTTCCTGTGGTTGTGGTTGATAAGCTGGTGGTGAAGGTGTTGGTGCAAGAGGTGAAGAAGAAGCATAATAACTATTGTTGCTGTTAATGTTTTGAGTAGAACGTGAAGGTGGTGGTGGTATTGAAGCAAGAAGAACGTGTTCTGGGAAATTGAGTTTTGCTTTGGATCCTTTGAACTTCAAAGCAGCAGCATCATAAGCAGCAGCTGCAGCCTCTGCCGTGTCAAAAGTGCCAAGCCACACTCTAGCAGCCTTTTTAGGGTCTCTGATTTCGGCAGCCCATTTCCCCCATGGTCTCTGCCGAACTCCTCTATAGTGTCTTTTTCTCCCTTTCAATTATTGCACGAAATAGTAACAATATCAATCACAAGAATGCTTTGTTTTGGTTTCCTCCAATTTCTCATTTAAGAAAACACATCAACTAGTCACCCTAACAAATCCAATTGCTCACTGAAAATACCTAACTCTTTGTCCCCACAATCAACATCAATATTATAATATTGAAGGGATCAAGATCGACAAAAGGGAGTCTTAGAAGCTCATTTCAACTCGTTTATCTTGGCATGTATTTCAAGTTAAAACATATTTTACATGTGCATCAACTCAACAACCTTTATAATTTATTTATTTTTTCCTTTTTCAAGGAGAGATTCAGATTTGCTACTTGCACTGATGCTGGTGATAAAAAAAATCTTAAATATTCTGAAAACCCATTTAAATAAGTAGATCTCTGATATTGAGAAATAGGGTTGCATAGTATAACATAGAAGAGAGTATATAAATTGAAAAATACAAAGTTAGTGCATGAACCTGGCTAATTTACCTTGATTTAAAGGGTGCTGAGATGGGTCCGGTGTCTCAATCAAGGTAGAAGTGGTTATTTGGCCATATTGTGGAATTGGTGTAGAAGGAGTGCTATCATGAGCAGTATGGATTGGATGTAGAAAGGGATATGAAGAAGGTTCTTCCCCTTGTTGGGTAGGGAAGTTGAAACCTTCCCTGTTCTCCCTTGATGCATGATCAGAAGGGAGAGGCCTCTTTCCATGCCTTGGATCCACCTTGTTCAACTCTATGAAAGGTTCTTCTATAGTCTTATATCTATGAACACAGCAAATTGATCTCTCTCTTGCTGAGGACCTTGCAGCTAAATATGCCTTAGTATAAAAGCAGATCTAGAATTACTTATAGAGAAGAGTGATGGAATACAAAAGAAGGATACTCTTATCCCCATCATGTGTTAAATAACAAAGAGGTGTTAAAAAAAACGAATATTTACTAAACGAAGGAAAAAGCAATAGATAACCTTTGAGATGGGGTTTATTTCTCCATTGGAAATGAGAGAGAGAAAAAGAGCTAGTGAGTTTTGTTAGTCCAAAGAAGGAAGAACAATTAGGTTCCTTTGTTTTTTTTTATTTGCACATAGCTATTTTAAATATTTATTTTGTTTTATTTATTTACATTTTCTATTTTTACAATTAGATATTTACATTAAATTGAAGTTAATGTACAACTAAAAATTTAATTATATATTAAATTTCAGTCATTCATCTATTTTCTTTTATTTATTTAAAAAAATTAAAATATAATAAAAGTTTTGAATTTAAAAGAAAATAACCGAAGAGAAATCAATCAAGCTGGGAACGAATGCTATGTATAATTATGATTACTTTTTTTTATTCTTTCATTTTTCTTTTCAAATTTGTGGAAAAAATAAATTATAAGAAAAGTTCTTAAATAAGTGATATCACTACAAGCAGACGTTAGAGACGAAAGTTCAGCGTACCATATCAAGGAAGCATTCGTAATTCAAATTAAACATAACATGAAGTTTAGCATTTATCATGCACACTATACACATAAACAAATGGAACCTATCAGTACAAAAATGACTTTTTATTTTATTTTATTTCTTTGTACTTTCCCATTAAGCTATGAGGTTTCAGTCAATAAAAGTTTTTATTTTCAATTCTTTATATCAGTTGTTTTAATAGTCTAATCTCCTGAAAAACTGGTTTTTGTGAGAAGTTGTAGTTGAACGCATGATTGAAAGTCTTCTTTATTTTAAACTTTTGTTTCTTAGTTAGTTCGCGTTGTTCTAATTAATTTCTTGGGTGCATGATTTAAGAGAGAGCAGATAAGCACTCTCATGGAGTATACGCATGGAACAAAGTGGGTATTGATTAAATCAGTAGACACATGTTTTACTGGTGAATTTCAATTAAATTAGGTCGGCGCATGTTCAATTTGGTTTAACTCTGTTCGAGGATTGAGAAAGGATTAATCTTTAGAAAATCTGTGAAGAATTCAATTGTGGAAGAACTTGGGATCAACCAATTTTTATTTGCTGTTTCAAATCTCTTTTATATTTTCTGCATAACTATCTTAACCCTCTTTTTATTATTACTGTTATTGCTAATTTTCATTGTTTACCGATAGGTTTTGAATTCTGTTCACTGGAATCACTATTGGATTCGTTGGGAGACGACTTGGGGTCATTTGACCACTTATATACTATCATCTCTCTAGCATTAGACAAGTCTACGCTACAATTATATTAATTTGACAACAAAACGACAGCTATCACAATTTTAAATTTCAAAATTACCTAGCAGTCATATTTCACTCTTAGACAAGTCAAACCAAAGCTTAAAGTAAATATTGGAGAAAACTGATTTGAAAGATTGTAATATGATATCTTCCTGTCAAGAGGGTAAAACTAACTATTTAAACTCCAAAAAGGTAGTTAAAAACATTTAATGAAGGAGTCAAATCAGTTTTGAATCAATTAAAACAGATTTACCAAACTTTTTGTTAAGGATTTTCAAAAAAAAAATTGGTTGAAATATCGAAACAGCCAATTGAATTGGTTTGACAACAAAGTCAACCAATTTCAAGCTTTGTCAAAACTTGTTTCAAAAGCATTAAGTGTAAAACAACCAATTGAAACGATAAAACAACTGGTTGTTTTTCCACTTCTTTGTAAAACACTTTTTTTTAAAAGGATTTGATTTAAACCAACTTTGGATCCTAACTAAGAGTGGATTTACAAATTCAAACTACCCATAACCCACACACACAAGCAGCAGCAAGGCCTTCAACCAATCTTCATGGATTTGGAGATATCAAAGCTTATCTTCAACAAACTCCCCCTATTTGATGAAGACAAATTCCTGGTTTGCTTGTGTTGTTCTGTTGAACTTGAAAGTACCAGCAAAACAAACAAAATGCATGTACCAGAGAGCAATCATATCCAGGTTTCTCTAGCACAAATGAACCAGTTTTCACCATGTGATTTTCATAAAGAAAACCAGAAAAATTAGTGTGAAAAACTAGTGTGAATGAGGTGCATAATCAGAGTTTTCTGCAGCAGCATGCTAAACAAATTTAAACCAGATTAAAACAGATATGTATCAGCATACAAATCACATTCAAATCAGATAATTCTCCCCTTATTTGTCTACACAAATAGAGTAGAAGAAGGGATTAAAACAATTGTTCAACAGATTAAAACGACATAAAAAATTGTTCAGCGAATTAGCACAGAATACGAAAGTAAAGCACTAAAAAGTTCAATCATCTCTGGCATATTGTAGCTCAAAAATCTGATTTTGAACAACTTCAATCTACTCATCAAGGTTCTGAAAAAGTGCCACACAGAACTCGTGATGACTCCCTTGCTCATCAACAAAGTTGTTCATCCTTCTTAGCATCAATCTTTCAAATGGAGACATAGAGGAGATGCGTTCTCCCATGATTCCAGCACTTGGACCAGCATCATCATCTCTAGCTTGGAATCCAACATCAACATCACCAGCAACAACAATATCAGCTTGCTCTTCTCCACCATCTTAAGCATGACCTCCACTAGAGGATCCATCTTGATCACCATCCTTGCTGACCCACTTTCCACCAATTTTGGTGAAACCCGTCTTGCTAAGGGAGCCATTGTTGACTTCAAGTGATTTTTTGACCACTTCAGATTGCTCCTCCTCAAGATCAACTTCAAAGTCATATAGAAATTTAGAAATAAGGATAGCATATGGATAGTGGTAATCACTTAACCTCATGGATTTCAGCATATGTTCTTTGATGATGTGGATCTAGTTTATCTTAACCTTGTTCATGATGCAATAAATGAAAACAAGATCTTCCTCCGATCAGCACAAAGTGATTACTTCCTCTTGGAGTCAACATCCATGTAACAATGAAAGCCATAAGCCTCTCATTTAGCCTTAAGCCTCCCACACAAAAGTTTCTCACTTTGGATTGTGGATTCTTCAAATAGCTTCTATAAAACTCCATTTTGTTGAATTCTTCAACCACTCCAATATTCCCTTTATTTATCCTCAATCCAGCATACTTCAGTTCAGTAATGGCGGTCCAAACTTCATGAGTGATCTCCAAATCAATCCCTTTCACATGTGAGTAGAGGTTGTCACCAACAATATGATGATTAGTGTAGAATACCCTCACAAGGTCTGGATAGATATTTTTAGACATTTCAAGGAACCTCTTTAGCTGTTGTTCTTACAGGAAATCCCTCACTTTAGACAGTTTTTGCTCTTTCAAGCAATTAAATGAAATGAGCTTTGGATTGTTGATAGTCTTCCTACTTGTTTCATGTAGGTATTTTTCACAAAACCAGCTTTTAAGGCGTCCAACCCTTTTCACACCAAAGGTCTTCATTCTTTTGGATGAAAGAGGTGTTGAGTCCATTGAGTAAGGAGGAAATTTCAGGAAGGTAGAAGAGAACATCAGTTTCAAAGTGAAAGCAGAGAAAATAATGGGTTGATTCTGTGAAGGAAAACAACCTAAACAGGCACAATTATATAAGCTATAAAAGCAGTCAACAAAATTGGCTTTTAGGGGTTGTTTTCCAAAGCAAAAAGAATATGTTCAGAGAGAATAATGGCACTCGTCAGCCCTCAAACAGAATGCACATAACCAACACATGCCTTTTTTTACTAGTCATTAAATTTCTTAAATTTTCAAGAAGATATGGAATATATTTCTTTTTATGATGAAAATAAATCCCAACCAGACCGTATTCAAAGTCATAATAAAAGCAATTTTGACCCATAACAGCTTTGAGAATGAATCAGCAACAGAAACACTGCACAGAGATTTAAAACATCTGCAATGAAATGTTGTTAGAATGAAACAATCGGTTGTTTCGTGAAAACAATAGACTGTTTTTTTGTGACAGTAATTTGGAGTTTTCATGAATCAAATGCTTTGACAAAGATGAAAATTCAGAATGCTACACATACATATTCTTGTATGAAGATTGAAAGGAGAGTTTATTTTTAAAAAAAATGAACTAAGTGTACAAAATGAAAGAAATGAATTCATAGCTTTTGAGAAAGTTTTCAAATTTAAGAATCATAGTACATGAGTCAAGAATAAATTCCACAAGATTCCAAGAACAGTGTTCAATTAAAAGTTGTACTTGAGAAATCAAACTTGATCATTTCCTTTGTGACTTGATCCTTTAATCCAGTGATTCTTGGTCTCTAGGAATACCTGCACAAAAACAATATCAAGTAGCAAGATTTGGTTCCCTTACAAATTCGGGTCTATTGGCATTAATTGGATCATTTGAATCCTTAGAATTCTTAGGAACCCATTTAAGAATACCTTTGGAAACAAAAAACTTTCTAATTTTACAGAATCTGACAGAATGACCCTTTTCCATACTGTAAAAACATGAAAAAACCAGTTGCTTCGACTTTTCAATCGATTGTTTTCTCCAGATGGTTGAATAAGGCTTTGAAATACCACTTTTCTTGCTCTGTGGATTGAAACCCAATCCAGATTTTCCAAAAACACAATTTTGAGATGCTAGAACAGTCTCAAAATTTTATTTTCCTTTTGAAAGCTTATCCACAGTTTTCATAAGGCAATGAACCTTCTTTTCAATAGATTCACAATTTTCACAAACACTTTAGTCACATTGGCAAGAAGAGTTTTTGTAAATCAATTCCAGATTTTCAAAATCATTTTTTAAATTTTCTAGTTCTTCTTCCAATGCTTTGACTATATTTTCCAACCAATTATTCAAGCCTTTCAACCGGTTATTTGAAAGGGCTAGCCTATTAGCTTTTTCATGAGTTTCTTTAAAAGCATTAAGAAGTTGGTTGTAGTTTTAAAAAAAAATTGAAGTGTTGGAACTTACACTGCTCATGACAAATTCTCCCTTGGCTATTAAGCAGAGATTAGCTTATTCACCTCGTGAACTTCATTATCTTCCCAAGCAGTGTAGGATTTCTCAGTTTGCCTTTCTTTTCACCTTTCTTGCTTGCTGCTCTTTCTTTGCTCTCATTATTGGGGCAATCAGCTTTAATATGTCCTTGTTCACCACAACCAAAGCATGTATATTTGTTAGGGTTAAAGTCATTGAGTTTCTTGCTATTATACCTGTTGGAAAATTGATTCTTGTTGCTATTTTTCTTCAGGAATTTGCTGAATTTCCTGGTCAACAGACTTAGAGATGGTAGGTAATTCAAGCTTGTCCACAACTCTTGTACTTGCCACATTGGTGCAACTACCCCCATCTACAATTAAGGAACATAATTTGTCATTAATAAGGCACCTTGTATGAAAAATATTTTCCCTTTGACTTTCATCAAAAGGTTTTTGAACTTGTCCAAGCATGCGCATTACTACTAACAAATCACCTTCACAAGGCAACTCATAATTACCCTCACTTTGACTTCTTGAAGAGGTAGGGGAACTAGACCTTGAGGATTGGGAACTATGGTCACAACAACCCCCTGCCCTTTTACCAGCTATGTGCCTAAAACCTAGACATTTAAAACATTTTATGTTTGAGGTTTTGGTGGGTGACTTAAGGGTAGAGGTGGAAGCTTTAGAAACTCTATGGTTAGAAGTGGTTTCCTTTGAAAATTTGGAAGGAAATTTTTTTGAAGAAATTTTGTTTTTATCCTTCCATGAAGACTTGTAGAAGCCATCATTATGAGTATTTTTGAAATTGGTTTTCTTCAAAAGTTGTGATTCTACCTTCATGGCTAGGTAAACCAATTTTTCCAAAGAAGAGTACTCATATAATTCTATAATATCTTGAGTTTCTCTCCTTAAACCACTGACAAACCTAGCTATCTTTGACTCCTCACTATCATGCATATCAATTTTTGTCAAAGTAGTTTCTAAGTCTTTGTAATATTCATCTACACACGTAGGTCCTTGTTGAAGCCGTTGGAGCTTCAACAAAAGTTATTTCCTATAATGAGGAGGAATAAACCGTGTGCACGTGAATTCCTTTAAATCATACCAAGAGACCACGGTTGGCATCTTGTTCAAACCAATGTCCATTACAGTTTGATGTCACCATTGCATGGCATAATCTAAAAGTTCTAAGGAAGCTAACTTAACCTTTAGGTCCTCTTGGACCTCATACACATTTAAAATTTGTTCTACTTTAACTTCCCATCCTAAATATACATTGGGATCACTTTGCCATTAAAACTAGGCAATTTAACAAAAGGGAAAAAAGGTTTGGATGGTGGGTGTTGGTGGTGCCTCTCTTAAAAATGATGCATTTACCATTCTTGGTCTTCTTCTTGGCTCCCATAGTGAGTATAGCTTATAGAGGCTTTTCTTGGTTCCCATATCCTTCCTTTAGGTTGTCTCTCTTGAGTCGTTTCTATTCTTTGCAACCTCTCCACCAATTGTCGCATCTCCTCTTCCTTTTGGGTCAATGTCCTCTTGGTTTTCGCAAGCTCTCCCAAAAGAAAAGCCTTTTAGGGAGATTGTGGTTTCGAAGATTCTCCTGAAGACAAATGAGTCATAATTGCACAAAAGAAAACAAAAAAAAATAGTGAAAAAGATTAACAATTGTATCCTCTCCTTACTTGCATCACTCAGTTATGTAGAAAAGAGGGAAATAAGTAATGCACTCATGAAAAAATTTCTCTCTACACACAAAGGTCTACACTTGGTAGCAAGCACTTCAAGTGAAAGAAGACAAAGCTCTTACATTTGCTCACCAAAGATTCCCACAACAAAACTTAAGAAAGTTGGATGGATAAGCAAGAAAAGTTAAACCAAATTAGAAATAAGATAATGACAAAACTTTAACAAGACAAGCAAGAAAAGCACGGAAAAAAAACTGAAAGAAAACTTACTTAAACTTTAATTATGAAGATTTGGAATGTCTTAGAAATTGAAAAAGTAAGAGGGATTAAACTCCACAATTATGAACACAATTTGCCATATACTTAGAATCCTCTTTAGAAATTTGCAAAGTGAAAGTTGAAATGTGAATGCTTCTCTAAACTCTTTTGTCTTTGTTTTTCTTTATGGATTCAAAAGTTCCATATCCTTGTTGTATGCATTTTTTTTTGTCAGTCCACTTTTCACTTTTCAAAAAGATGTTAGGTTTTGATTCAAATCATATGAACACTTGCATTCTATGTTTGGAATTAAATCAAACACTACTCACGCAACTTCTAATTTGTTTTTAACTCTTCACAATTAAAATAAAAATAAGTAGAAAGACTCCTTGAACACTAAGAACAAAGGACACGAGCAAAAGATGTAAGGAAAAAAATTTGACACAAAATAAAATTCAAAAGCAGAATCTAAAGTGCTTAATGAATAAAAATTGTGGAATTGTAGATGACAAGAATGTATAGGCGGAATTTAAATTGCTTGAAGGTAAACCAAGAATTTAAATGTGCTAGAAAATAAATTGTCGAAATCAACTCAAAGCAAATAAGTACAAAATAACCATGCTTTGAATACCACATGATGTGAGTTGATTTTAGGATTGTACATTTTAATTGGTTTCTCTTGTTTATAATTTTGAGATTAGCAATTTAAGGTGAGAACTGATGGCAAATTCATGAAGCTCTTCTTAGAATCATGTGAAAGATGGTGCGGAAGCCATGGATGTGTATGTGCAAGATCCTCCTAGGAGCTATGGTGATCTTGAAGGTGCATGATATGTATGG
>Ga0123342_1010683_pt1 | contig 10391 bp, 12 predicted proteins | sample Turbeawhitnodule_FD_89960 | JGI IMG/M metagenome (GOLD analysis project Ga0123342, IMG submission 89960) | Root nodule microbial communities of legume samples collected from Mexico - Turtle bean Mexico white nodule | ecosystem: Host-associated > Plants > Roots > Nodule | place: Mexico: Nepantla... | reverse complement strand
TTTAACTGCTCACGTAGTTGTAGTAAATACTCTTGGCTAGGTTCATTGGACAATTGTTCCTTGCTGTGTGATGGAGGTCCAAAGTATGACCGAATCCCAACCCCATATCCAGCTACACGAACATTTAACGATGGTTCTGGGATGAACCGTCGTTGTAAGTCCACCCCACGCACTTTTAACGACGGTTGTGGGGAGAACCGTCGTTAAAAGTCCAAAAAAAATTCGAAAAAATTACAAAATTGCCACCGCGTAGTTTTTAACGATGGTTCTCTCCAAACCGTCTTTGAAGGATGTCGTTATTGAAGAATTTTGTACTAGTGCTTTTCTACTGCCATAGTATGTGAGGTTTTAACACTAGTACAAAATGTATAAACAACGACTATTTATTTAATGCGGTTTTAGGGTTAGTCGCTGTCATTCAAAAACGCGGTGACATTTTTTAAATTAATTTCATTTACAAATGTGGCTATTTGTAATAGCCGCATTCTTAAATCAAAACGCATGATTTACGAATGCGGCTATTACTAATAGCCGCATTCTTAAATCATTTTTTACCCTAATTTTGAAGCGCGCCACTGACGCTTTCACTTTCTTCCTTTATGGCGCTTCGCATTTTCTCTTTGTTTATGTTCTGGTGTACCTCTCTTATGCGAGTTTCATTGTGTTCTCGTACCAATGTAACTTCGTTTCGATTCGCTCTTTCTTCTTCGCCAATGATTTATAAATTTTGTTCGTTTCACTTATTTGTTTGTTTTCTTGCATTTGCGAATGGTTCTCTGACACTTCATTTTCTCTTTTGTTTATGCTCTTGTGCTTCCTCTCGTTTTCTACGAGCCTTCATTGTCTTCTTTGTGCCATTGTAAGTTCTTTTCGAGTTCTGTTTCTTCTTCACCATTGATTTATATATATTTTTTTGTTTCTCTTATCTATTTGTTTTCTTCTATTAACGAAGGTCACCAGCTTCATTGCCTGCTGTTTGGATTTTTGTTATGCCGTATTTGCTCCGTTGTTGTTGCTACCACTGCTATTGCTGCCTTAGGGTTTAGGGTTTTAATTTTTTTTTTTTAAAATTAAATAAGAATGCGGCTATTTACCATAGCCGCATTTATAAATCGTATTTACGAATGCGGCTAAATAGACGCACTTGTAAATCTTCAATTTAAGAATGTGTACTGATCAAGTGCGGCTATATAACCGCCCTTGTAAATGTAAAATAGATGCACTTGTTTGGCTTGTCTGCACTAGTGTAATGAGGTCATTGTTTGCTTATCAGCACAACATGTTGCTCTAGCTAACTCAGAAAGGTTTTGGATGAGAATTTAGTTTTTGGGTAGGATTATTGATTTGTAGTGTGACCATGTCATTACAGTCTCATTTTATATGGTCATGTGTTATGCTTATGAAATTATGAGTTACCACACCATGTGAGTTAGAATGCTGATCGTGTAGTTGTGCAGTTGCGCAGTTGCATGAAAAAAAATAAATGTATGAAATTATCTGGTCTTATTTATTCCAATAAAATTTTCAGATGTTGCTATTGATATGTAAGTCTGTTCATCTTAAAACTTATAACTGGGTTATGGTTTAAAATAGCCTGGAAAACTGGTGGTTTTGTTTGTATGTTGATCGAATTTATTAAAAATAAAATCATCCCCATTGTATAATGTTGTTATGGAGAGTGAACTAACTTTTAAATTGTCTTATACTTTACTTTTAGTGGCTGCGGATGGGAATGAACTAGTCCAGACGAGGCTACACGAATCCTTAAGGTTGTGGAATTTTTATGTTGATTTGGAGGAAAGCTTAGGTTCTTTGGAATCTACGCGTGCGGTTTATGAGCGAATTTTAGATCTACGAATAGTCACACCACAATTACTGATGAATTATGAGTACTTTCTGGAGGTAGGTTTTACTGTTTTAATACCGATCAATTATGCCTACTCTCTGGAGGTAGGTTTCATTATTTTTGTACAGAATAATATTTGTTTGAACTGATTTTGGCTTATGGACAATTTCTTTTATTGATTTATGCAGGAACATGATTACTTTGAAGATGCTTTCAAAGTTTATGAAAGAGGAGTAAATATATTTGTTCCTGCTAGGAAGATGAGACCTAGAGAACTATTGAAGGCTTCGTCTTCTTCCTTCCTTTGGACATATTGTTGGTGCTTAACTGTGATCCTTCTCGTCTTAGTCTCTCAATCTCTGGTAAATGCCAAATGGGGGAGGTACCTGCAGAAGGCACTCTGACGCTCAAGTCAGTAAAGAGGGTACTCGGCACTCGAGTGTGTACAGTAATAATGACCTTCTTGGAATGTGTGTTATTTATATTATTTTAATGGGCTTACCTTATTGGGTCTAATTAGTGGAATGAATCACACTTATGATTGCATTACCTAATTCTTAATGGTAGGTTAGCTTTACTGACCTTGGTTTGAGCGTTAATGGCTAAGTGTGTCGGTCGGCTAGGTCGTCCATGGGGGTCTCGGTCAGCTCGGTCTCGTCCCATACCAGTACACTTGCCCCTCGGGCTCGAGAATGGATGTGTCCGATGAGTCTTTGATGGTGGGTGTCGGTCGGTTCCCTTTGAGTGTGTGACTGTTGGCCTTCCTGAGGCGTGATGTGACCTCAGGCGGTGTCACATGACCCACATTAATGAGGGTTTTTTCGGGCGCGAGGAATTGTGGACTGTTGGATCTAAGAGATCCAACGATTGAGATCATTTCGACGTTTTGTATTCTGAGGTCCTTGGGCCCTGTAAATAGTGGTCCCAACAGTGTCGAGATACTGTGCTTTTTCTTTGTGAGTATTTTGACTACCGAGCGACCTCTCGCCCTTGTTCTGATAACCGAGTGCTCTCTCGCCCTTCTGCTTTGTTCCCGGTCTTCGGCTTTATATATAAGGTTAGTCATGTCGACCTTGTCTCGACCTACGTCTTCCTCCTTCTCCTCCTTCTCCTCCTTCTCCTCCTCTCATTCGTCCTTCCTCTTCGTCTTCTTCTTCTTCGTCCTTTACCACAGATTCCTTGTCGGTCGGGGTGGTCGAGGTGCCACTTCAGGTAGAGGTAGTTAGGGGAGATGATCCGGCCAATGTTGTTGACCGGTCGGACTCTCCCCTGCTGGGCGTTCCTTTGGTGGACCTTAGCTGGATAGACTTTAAGGAAGTTGGGATCTCGTCCTCCTATAAGTCTGAGGCTTCTGTATCCAAATTTTTGGATGAGTGCCCAAGTTTAAAGGCGGGCGGGCATTCTAGCTTCTTTAGCGTTGTGCCTTGCTCGTCCACCGAGAACGTCTGCTTAGGGAGGTCAGGTACCGGTCCCCCTTTCTGCTACATGTATACTTGTCTCTTTGCAGACTTACATGTTTCTCTTCCCTTTGATAAGTTCACAATGGGCGTCCTTCGGGCGCTCAACGTGGCTCCAACCCAAATTCACCCAAACACTGGGCATCCATTCAGGCCTTTCGCCTGCTGTGCGACGTCCTTCGCCTTCACACTTCTCCCTCTTCTTTTCTTTCTTATTATACCTCTCACCCCGCCCAATCTATTTCCTGATACTCCCTGATTGGTCGGTCAGGGAGTGTTCTTTTCAACTCCTTCGCAGTCTCTTACAAGAGATTTAAAGAGAGGTTTGTGAAGGTTATTATTCGGCCGGAGGTGACAACCTATTTTTTTGACAAGGCTGGTTGGTCCCGGTTCCCTCTCTACTTGACTTTAAGGAGTGGCTGAGGCCGATGGGAGGTGCGAACGAGCTAGAGATTCTCTCGCTCTTTGATGCACTCCCGAGGAAGCTTCCCACTAGGAGGTTGATCGGTGCATATACCGAGTCGGCACGATGGGCGGCCGTTAAGGGTATGAGTCTTTGCTTTTGTTATCGGATGGTCTTTACCTTTCGTCTTCTAACACTTGTTCTCTTTTGCAGAAATTATGGCCCAAGAGTCACCTGCTGGTGCCGACGTCCTGGACGCTTATCGAAAATGGGCGGCCGAGAGAAAGGGACGTCGAAGTATTGATGCCTTAGACACAAAAGGCTAGAGCGTCCATGCTGATAAGGGCTCGACCGGTCCCTCCAAGTCCAAGAAGAGGCCAAGGGAGGGTGGGAACATTGCCACCACCACTCGCTCCTCTAGCACCCTGCCAACACCTCTTCCTCGTCGGGACACGGTCGAGGTGGACTCGCCCTCACCCAAGCGTGCGGTGAAGCCGACTGGCCCTCCCGAGATCGAGCGCACGGTAGAGGTCTCTATGTCACCCCTGGCCCTTCTGGGGGCGACATGCAGTTCACTCGGGGATTGCGCCTGACATTACCCGAGCCCACCTGGGAGGTGATTTGAGTCGTCCCCTCATCAGACTTGTTGAGGGGCGGCTTGGAGATGCTTTGCCACTCGGTGGTGATGATCCAGCTGGGCAGTGAGGAACGAGACCGCCATACCGAGGAGATATCCTGGTTGGATCATTACTTGGCCAAGGCTTCTGATCATCTGAAGTAGTCTTTGGCTGTTAACTCTGACCTCTCGAAGAGGTTGGCTTCGAAGGTGGCCGAGAAGGAGAAGGCTCAGCATGAGGCTGTTGAGGCTGGTCGTCGCTTGCCGGAGGTGGAGGTCGAGATGACGAGGGTGGTGGCTGAAAACACCCGGCTGAAGAAGATGCTCGAGGAGAGGGATAAGAAACTCTCATCCTCGACGACCGAGCTGGCCACCCTCCAAGTGGCTAGGGACGAGGCTGAGGTCGAGCTCGACCACAACTTTGACCAGACCGAGGAGTTGCTGAAGTAGAGCTTCCTTCGCGCTGTCTGCCAGACCCACGTGCTTTATGGAGGGTCGTCGGCCTCTGGTGCCTTCGATCTTGATCACGAGGTGTACCAGGGTCAGATCATGCCCATTGCCGAGATGAAGGCCTTGGCGAGGCAGGAGGCTGGGACGACTGAAGGCAAGGAGGGCGAAGACAATCAAGATTAGATTTGTCTTTGGCCGTGTTGTAGCTTTTGTTATGTAATCTCTCTCCTCCAAGGCCGGGGTGTGGCCTCCCCTTTTGCTATTATTAATATATAGGTCTCTTCTTTTATGTTGTGGCTTCGGTCTAATTGATTTATTTTTTTTTTAAATTTCACAAGTTAAAATTGTCGGTCCTCATTTGATTAGGAGTGTTTAATTCGAACAAGCTAAATGGGCGATCGGCCTTTAATGTGATTCTTTAATGGAACAAGTTGCGTCAAGTTAAAACGTTAACTTGTGTATGTGGCGATCGGTCTTGGTGGGGTATGCCGGTTAAGGCTACGTCCAGACCAAGCCAAATTGAGCGGTATCAACAGGGTTTTCCGGTTAAGGCTCCATCTAGAATGAACCGAGTGAGAGGTGTTGGCAGGGTATGCCGGTTAAGGCTTCATCTAGACCAAACCTAATTGAGCGGTGTCGACAGGGTAATGCCGGTTAGAGCTTCATCCAGACCGAACTGAGTGAGAGGTGTTGGCAGAGTATGCCAATTAAGGCTTCATCCAAACCAAACCTAATTGAGCGGTATCGACAGGGTATGCTGGTTAGGGCTTCATCCAGGCCAAACCGAGTGAGAGGTGTTGGCAGGGTATGTCGGTTAAGGCTTCATTCAGACCAAACCTAATTGAGCGGTGTTGACAGGTTATGCCAATTAGGGTTTCATCCAGACCGAACCGAGTGAGAGGTGTTGACAGGGTATGCCGGTTAAGGCTTCATCCAGACCAAACCTAATTAAGCGGTGTCGGCAGGGTATGCTGGTTAAGGCTTCATCCAGACCGAACCGAGGTTTTGAAGGAGAGCAGTGCTAGTAGTTTGAGAGAAACGCCTCGTTAAAACCTCCCTGGTAGGGTGAGGAAAGAGTGTGTGATTTCATTTCTTTCAGCTATAATAAAATTTAAGGTGCGTGGCATTCCGCGTCCTTGATACAATTTTGCTCGAAAGCCATTCTAAGTTATAAACTCCCCCCTTTGCGACTTCTCGGACTCGGAATGGTCCCTCCCAGTTGGCCGAGAACTTCCCTTCACTTTTTCTCATATCGTTGCGCATCCTCCAAACGAGGTCTTCCTTCTGGAAGCTCCTCGGACGAACTTTTGTGTTGTAACGTCTTGACACACGAAGCTTACACGCGATCTCCCAAATCTTGCTCTTGTCACGAAGCTCACTTACCAAGTCTAGGTTGACCACTAGGCTTTTCTCGTTTAGGGTGAGATCGAACATTTGTCTTTGTATGGTGGGCTCGCCCACTTCGATCGGGATCATCGCCTTAGTCCCGTATGTCAAGCTGTATGGAATCTCTTGTGTGGTCGTCTGGGGGGTGCACCTGTACGCCCATAGTACTTCTATCAGCTCTTTTGTCCATCAGCCTTTCGCCTTGCCTAGGCACTTCTTCAGCTCGTTCAGTATGACTTTGTTTTCGGCCTCGGCCTGCCCATTGGTTTGTGGGTGCTCGACCGATGCTGTGATTGACTTGATGTCGAGGTTGGCATAGAAGGATGGCAGTCCTTGGTCAATGAATTGTCGGTCATTGTCAGTTATTATCGTGTTCGGGACGTCGAACTAACAAACGATGTTTTGCCTAACAATGTTTTGCATGTTTTTGGCCGAGATGGATGTGAGTGGCTCGGCCTCAATCCATTTTGTGAAATAGTTGACTCCAACTAGGAGGAACTTGGTCTGCCCTTTTCCTGGCGCGAAGGGGCCGATGATATCCATCCCCCAGATGGCAAACGACCATGGAGAGATGAGACTGTGCAGCTCTTCTAGCTTAGTATGGTGGAGGGGGCTGAACTCCTGGCATTTGGTGCATTTTTTCACGTACTTGGCACAGTCTCCTTGGACGGTCGGCCAGTAATAGCCTGCCCTCAGGACTTTAGAGGCCATCGTCCGTGCCCCTGAGTGGTTTCTGCAGACTCCTTTGTGGATCTCGACCAGGACGTAGTCGACCTGCTCTTTGGTGATGCATTTCAACAGGGGGCCCGAGTATTCTCTTTGGTATAAGTCTTCGTTTATCATTGTGTACCGGGCACACTATTGATTCATTACTTTTTCTTCTTCTGGTTTGCATGTGCCGTCCTCGAGGTACTGGATGATAGGGAGGCCCGCTGGTAAAAAACGCGGGGCGGGCTGACCTTTTCAACCCGCTAACTCGCATTAGCCCGCGCGGGCCAGCAGCAGGGCGGGGCTGACTGGCCTGCGAACTCGCAAGAAAAAAAAATTGTCATTGTTTTAATGTGTGCAGATGACGGAGAAGATTATAATTATGAAAAAAATGGATGAAAGTTCTTCTAAGGCGGCATTCAATGTTATTGAAATGGAAGAATGTCAATAATGTTTATGTTTAATGTTTTGGAATTAGGTATTTTTAATTTTTTGGAAGTGGAAGAATAGTGATATTTGATATTTATCTTAATGTTTAATGTTTTGATGTTTGACTATGTTTGAAAAGGAAGAAAAAAAAATTAGGTTTGATAGTAACAAATATATAGGTTTAATTTGACAATTTTTTAAGAACAAAATGTAAATAAAAAACATTTAATTTAAAAAGAAAAGAAAAAGAACGCGGGCCAAGCGCGGCGGGTCGAGAATTCTAACCCGCAATAACTTTGCGGGGCAGGCCAACCCGACCCGCATTTTTGCGGGCCAAGCGTAGGGCGGGCCAATGCGGGGCGGGCTGGCCTGCTTTGCCACCCCTACTGGATGATGGGGGTCATCCATTTTTCAGCTTCGGCCTCGACTATTGCAAGGGATTCGATTTCTGGCACACTGGGTGTCTTAGCCATATCTGTATGACTAATCGTTGGTGGCTCTTCTTCTTTGTGACCGACAACCTAGACAAGGCATCGACCCTTTTATTTTCCTGCCTCGGTATATGCTCCACAGGTGCTTTGTGGAGCCGGGCGATGCTGTTTCGAGCAGCATGGTAGTAGCGATGTAGCAGGGGTTCCTTCACTTCAAACTCTCCCTTGATCTGGCCGACCATAACCTGGGAGTCGCTCTTGCATACGACCTCGCGTGCTCCCATGTCATAGGCTAGGTTTAGCCCAACGAGCAAGGTGATGTATGTTGAACCAAGTGGTGTTCAAGCTTTGAAGAATCCAAACCCTTTGAAGGATGTTGAAGCCTTGGCTGTTCTTGCTGTTGTTGTGCTGTTTTAGTTGGGATCTGGGGTAGTTTGAGTGTTGTAATCCACCCCTTGATTGAATCCAAAGCATAGGCATTCTCAATCTTTTTGAAAGAAAAATGTTTTTCAAACTAAGTTAAAAACAACCGATTGTTTTGTCGAAACAACCGATTGTTTATACTTAGATGATTTTAGAAAAGATTGAAAACTGTTTTTTCAAATGGTTGAACTGTTAGAACCAAAACAACCGATTGATTTGAGGAAACAACCGATTGTTTGTTTTGGTACCATAACAGAAAAACTGTTTTGTCTTTGACTGAGCTTTAAATGATTTAACTGATTACGCTTCAGTCTTTAAATGTTTTGACCAACCTTTACATGCAATTAAATAGTTTGTTAAGATTTTATAATAAACAACATCTTTGAATATATTCAGAAAAACAGATTTCAGTTTTAAGAAGAAGAATATAGATTTTGAGTTTTTCAAAGAGTTGAGATTGCTTAGAGTTTGTGATTGATCAAAGTGTGTGGTATAGGATTTTTGCTTGTATTGATTTCAGAACTGCTTCTGTAAACAAGTGTAATCCTTGTACTCTGCTGAACAAGTTTCGTTTCTGTGTTTGCTGAGATTGGTTGTGTGTTCTTGAGGGGATCAAGATCAGCAATCTTAATGTTGGTGTGTTGGCCAATAGAAGTGTGTGTCTTGAGAGGATCAATGTCACTTTCTTGGTTGTGGTGTAAGTGATCAAGGTGTGATTGCTTAGTGGAATTCCTCAGAGGTTTCTGAGAAGACTGGATGTAGCTCTGGATTTGGAGTGAACCAGTATAAACATATGTGTGCATTCTCTTTATCCCTAACTCTTTAAATTCAGTTTTGATATTTGTTAAGTGGTATAAACAACCGATTGTTTTTCTGGTACTGCTGTTTTTGCTTGCTGTTTTGGCAAACTGAATTTCTTATCAATTGTTTCTTGAGATAATTTCATTCTTGGTTTAAAAGTTTGCGAAAACCCTCTTTAAACAATCCCCCCCCCCTCTAGTTTAAAGTCATTTATTCTAACAATGTAGATAAAGGAGATAAGACATTTGAGGACCAAGATCAACAAACTCAAGTCCAAAATGAGGCCCAAACCCAACCTATGAGTACTTCATCTATTATGCCTCAAAGAATTACAAGAAGCAAGGCACAAGCATTAGGTGATGGATATCAATTAATGTCTCTTTTTGTAATAACTTTAGAATATATTCTAAATAGAACATTAAAAGGGAAGTAGTAGGAAAAGTCACTTTTCTAGAATAAGGAAGTGACTTGAAAAGGGGCGGCATTTACATTTCCTTTTCATGTACCTTGCCTCTTCATTCACAATGCCACTTCATGTATCTTACCTATTCATGACCGTCCTCTATTCCTATATAAAGAGAGCCTTGCTTTTGTAAACACAAGTTGAATATTGAAGTTGAAAGTGAAGTTACTCTCTTGAAATTGAGTGGGTTCTTTGTGAGACTTGTTCTCCTTCCTCTTGTCTTATCTTGTGGGTCTTGGGAATCCTCAAGTGGCGGAATTCTTCACTCATCTTGGAGCCTTCCACCATCCAAGTGGCGTGACCACTCCCATTGTCTTTAACCACATAAGTTTTTTTCAACTTTTCATCTTCTTCTTCCATGTCCATCCATATCAAAAACTCTAAACATGTCTTTTGTTGTTTCTTGATGTTTCAATATGTAGAACTTGTTTAGTTTCTGGTTTTGTTCGGTAGTTTGTGATTGTTTGTTGTTCTTTATGGTTTATATGTTCTTATTGAAATTTCAATCGGTTCATATGCTTCCTTTCCATGTTTCAATCGGTTCATGTTCTTGAAATGGGTTTCCATTTGGTTTTCTTGTTCTTGTTGTGTTCTTAAATTGCTTGTTGAATCTTGATCCTAATTCTAGAAAGTGTCATGTAATGATTCATCTTGTGGTAGAATTATAACAAAAATAGAATCAAGACATGAAAAACAACATTTAAACAATATGGAAAAATGAAGAACAAATTTTTTTGAGAACTTATTGTTGATCAAGAGTGATCAAGTGCTTTGAAGAATCCAAATCCAAGGTGTTTGATGAAAGATTGGTGTTGCTGTTGTGTTTGGGTGGGATTTGGGTAGAATAAAGTATGATCCACTTCTTTCTTGAATCTAAAACTGATGTGATTAAAAACCTTTTTTGAAATCAAGTGTTTTTCCAACTAAGTGAAAAACAACCTGTTGTTTTGTCGAATCAACCGGTTGTTTTGCTCTTAG
>Ga0123342_1010682_pt1 | contig 10392 bp, 5 predicted proteins | sample Turbeawhitnodule_FD_89960 | JGI IMG/M metagenome (GOLD analysis project Ga0123342, IMG submission 89960) | Root nodule microbial communities of legume samples collected from Mexico - Turtle bean Mexico white nodule | ecosystem: Host-associated > Plants > Roots > Nodule | place: Mexico: Nepantla... | reverse complement strand
CTCGGAGATCTCTGTTACCACATAGGCATCAATACTTAATACACAACAAACATCAGTCCATACATTATCCCAAATGTATGAATTCAATTCCATACCATTCCGTCATACAATATCATTTCAAAAGTAATCCACAATATTCAAAAGTCTATTTGACATAAAAAAAAATAACACTTTAATACTAAATCATCAAAACCTAATATTTCCACAAATTTAAATAATATATAAACAAACAACCCAATATATATAACACACAACATCCCTGCAAGAAAAATTGAATATTGGGACCACGTCCTTTTCGCATTCATATCTTCTATCCTAGGGTGCTATTAAAAATTAAATTTAGCTTCCCTTACCTCAAGCAACTTTTAGAATTTTATTTCCCACAGTCTGGATAAACTTCAAGATTTACGGGCCTAATGCAAGTTATCCAAACAGAACAAAAATTCAGTATATAGTAGAATAAGTTGAGAGGATTAAACTTCTCAACTGACCCCACCAAGATTGATGACTAAATCTTAAGGAAAAATAAAGAACAAAGGAACTTTAGAGCAAAAATGAACTTACTCTTTTTGAAAATCTGATAGGGTAGAAATGTTCCTTAACTCGCCAGCTACAACGTGGTCCGATTAGATTCTAAAATAGATGAATATTGGGAGAGAAAATTAAAAAAGAGGAAGAGAAAAGAATATGAAGAGAGAAAAAAAAAGAAAATAAAAGGCAGGGGGTGTGGCTCTGCTTTTATCTTTTTACGCTGTTACAAACAGTATTAAAAAACAATTAGTTTGTTAGTTTTTTTTATCTTATGCTTCAGTTTTACTAAAACCCTAATTTCTTAACATTTGTTTTAGTCTCAAATTCATAAAGCTTGTTAACATAATCAATGATAACACAAAAATTCAAGTAAAGGCAAATATATTGTAAATAAAATAAATAAATCTATATTAAAAACTAAAAGAATCATGAAATTTGAAAAAAATGCAAAAAATCACAAACAACTCATAAAAGTAGGTCAGTATAAACACTACCACAAAAGTCCAAATAGAGGCAACAAATATTTTATATTATGTTATAATGATATTAGCATGTATGTTTGAAGGTTTATATTGTCTACAATGTGAATGTATGAGTAGACTTTTTGAATGAGTTTAATGATTACTAATTATGTATACATTTACATAAATTTATACAAAATTTTATTTGTTTTGTATGAGTTTTAATCACAAACAATATTGAAAGATATTTATATATTCTTTAGTTTCAAACTCACAACAACAAATTAATATCATCCACAGAAGTCTTAATAAAGACAACAATAATGTATATACATTATTGAAATATTTTTAAAAACAAAATAAACATATATTAAAAAAAAAAAACCATCCAATTCCGAAATCATGAAAGAAATAAAAAATTGTTAGTACGTTTATTCATACTTTTTTAGTTGGTAAGAAGACCAAAACTCTTGCATTTATTTTAGTCTTAAACTAACAAAAACATGTTAATATAAATATCACCACAAAATTTTAATATAAATACATTACTTATATATTTAAAATAAAATAAACCTATATTAAAAAATTCATAATCATCAAATTTCAAAAAAAAAAAGTATAAGAATCACAAGCTATTTTAAAAAATAGTTAGTACTTTAACTCTTAACATTTATTTCAGCCTTCCAAAGATACTAAACATTTACCTGCAATTCAATCTGAAACTAGAGGACAAAATTTTGTCCTTATTTTGTTGAAATTCTTGAATAGAAAGATAAAAGATAGATCATAAGCACTAAAAAATATTGAATTAAATTGTCACTATTGGTTAAATTAAAAGTTGTTGTATATTTTTAAATATAAGTTTTCTAATGTAGTGTTTATTTTTCTATCTATCATACCATCAATTTCAACTCTCCAAGTAAAAGTTCTTTATTATGTAGAGTTATTTTTAACTAATTCATTTTTTAAATTTTCAGATAAATGAAACCATTAACACAAAAGGCTAACTAATTAAAGGTCTCATTAAAAATTCATTGTGATGTGTGAATTAAAATTAAAGTGTTTGAGTCTACACATTCAACTAAAATAGACGTTATAACTTAGAAAACTCAAGAAAGAAAATCATGAAATATAAACTAATTTTTGAAAACTCAAGAAAGAAAATCATGAAATATAAACTAATTTTAAAAACAAAAAATAATTTAATTGCTATAGTGACTAAATTAGAAACCATTTTAGATACTAACAAAAAATTTGGTTTCTAAATTAATTTCTATTATTGTTAAATGGTTTCTAAATTGATATCTAATTAGTAACCAATGTTTTAACTACCAATTATTTAAATTCTAAATTTAGTAGAAAAACATTGACTGTTAATTAGATACCAATTTAGAAACCATATAACAATAATAGAAACTAATTTAGAAACCATGTAACAATAATAAAAACTAATTTAGAAACCAAAAATATTTTTAGTCTATAAAATAATTTCTAATTTAGTCACTATAAAAACTAATTATTTTTGTCTCTAAAATTGGTTTGTATTTCATGATTTTCTTGTCATTACTATACTAAGAAAATAAAATAAAATCAATATCTTTCTTTTAAATGGTATTCTTTACATGCTTAACAGATGAAAAATAAATAAATAAATAATATGCAAAAATTAAAAATGCTACAAAAAGAAATAGAAAATGTATAAAATTTGTTCACGATAAAGATTATAAGGAAGAATACAATATTTACTTAATTGCACTTTTTACCGTTAAATTATCATCATTTTACAAATTTTTTTATCCATGTTTTTTCATACATTTTATCATGAAAAGTTTTTATTTTATTAATTTTATAAAAAAATAAAAGAAGTGATTTTGTAGCTAATTCTTAGAAAATGATGTCGTATTAAACTCATTTTGTTTATTTAAACTATTTATCTGTCATGTCATCTTTTTAATGTTTGCAATTGGAATAGTAAAGCCAAGTCCCATGTGTTTTCCATTTTGAAGACAAAATTTCAACCCATATGGCCCCGTTTTTGCCGTGATGTCGTCTTCATGTTCATATCCTATTTTATTTTGGCTATAAATCTTCATCTTTGATTGCTTTAAGTAAATCACAGTGAACACTTCTCCTTAAACACAGCTTCAAATGGAGTCATGGGTGGGGTGGTTGCTTTTTCTGTGTTGCCATTCGTTGTTCTTTCACTTCTCATTCTCCCACTCCTTATGTCATCTTCATGAGAAAATTGCCTTGCTCCAATTCAAGACCTCTTTCAGTGATAATAGTTATAATTTTTGTTGTGATAATCTTGTTCCAAAGACCAGAACATGGGAAAATGGAACAGATTGTTGCTCATGGTCTGGGGTTACTTGCCACCTCATCTCTGGTCACGTCATAGGTCTTGATATCGCTTGCAGTGGTCTTTCAGGTGAACTTCATCTAAACACTACTCTTTTTCGTCTTTCTCATCTTCAATCACTTAATCTTGCTTTCAATGACTTTTCCTCCTCTCGATTGTCATCTCTCTTTGGTGGGTTTGTGAGCCTCACACACCTTAATCTGTCTGGAAATTTTTTCCTTGAAGGTGAAATTCCTTCCCAAATCTCACAACTTTCCAAATTAGAATCACTTGATCTCTCTTTGACTATGTTAGCGTGGAAAGAAAATAGTTGGAACAAGTTCCTCCAAAATGCAACAATTTTAGAGGAGCTTATTTTGGATCTTGTATATATGGCTTTTAGTTCGATGAGACCACTCAATCTATCTACCTCTTTGGTTAATCTTAGTCTTAAATACACTGGAATTCAGGAAAACTTAAAAACTGACATCTTATGTTTACCAAAACTTAAAAACTTATGGTTGTCAGATAATAGTCTCAAGCAGTTTCCGAACTTGAGTTGCAGTGTTGATTCTCTCACTATATTGGATCTTTCATGGAACATGTTGGAGGGGACAATCCCTACCTCTTTCTCCAACTTCACACATCTTACTTTCCTCGATCTCTCAATTAACTATCTCAACAATTCAATCCCATCCTCAATCTTGACCCTTCCACATCTAACATTTTTGGATCTTCAATACAATCGATTCAGTGGCCAAATTCCATCATCACTTTCAAATCTTCAACATCTTCTTCACTTGGATCTTTCAGAGAATAGATTGGAGGGCCCTCTACCTAACAAAATAACAGGGCTTTCAAATCTAACTTTTTTATCCTTCAAAGACAACTTACTAAATGGGACAATTCCTGCTTGGTGTTTATCTTTGCCATTTTTGCGAGAACTGGATCTATCAGAGAATCAGTTCACAGGACATATACCTTTAATCTCATCTCAGTCCTTGAAGTTGTTATATTTGTGCTACAACAAGTTACAAGGAAATATTCAATCAGTCTTCACCCTTGCAAACCTTACTCAATTATGTCTATCGTCAAACAACTTTAGTGGTCTTCATAACTCTCCCATCTTCACCAATGCCCTTCACTTAAAGAATTTGTATTTATCTTCTGTGGGTTTAATTGAATTTCCAAAATTATAGGAAAAATCCCAATGTTGATAGATCTTGATCTATCCAACAACAAATTGAATGGAACAGTGCCCAAGTGGTTACATGAAATAAGTTCATTACAGTTTTTGAACCTATCCCACAACTTGTTGACAACTCCAATGAACGAATTCTCAAGGAACTACAAACTCATGTTCCTTGATATTGGTTTCAATTTACTCACTGGCGAGGTGTCTTCCTCAATTTGTAATGTAAGTCATCTTCAAGTTCTCATCTTGTCTCACAATAAGTTGATAGGCATCATTCCACCATGCCTTGTAAACTTATTGTCCCTTTATACTTTGGATCTAGAAAGTAACAAACTAAATGGCACTTTACCAAATACTTTTTCAATGAATAGTGATCTCATTTCTTTGAATCTCAATAACAACCAATTGGAAGGTCCTTTGCCGAAATCTTTGTCCTATTGCTCTAAACTGGAGATCTTGAATATTGGCAACAATCAAATTGAGGATAAATTTCCCCATTGGCTTCAAACTCTACCAATGTTGACAATATTGGTATTGAGAGCCAACAAATTTTACGGTCGCATTGCCGATTTAAAGACGAAGCATGGGTTTTCAAGTATAGTTATTTTTGATGTCTCATACAACTATTTCAATGGTCAAATACCAAAAACCTATATACAAAATTTTAAAGCCATGAAGAATGTCATTCAATATAAAGGGGACGAGCTATACAGGAAAATTTCACTTATGTTAGTTAATTCATCCCAAACTGCTATAGATGAATTTGTAACTGTAACAACAAAAGGGAGAAGTATGACACTGAACAAAATTCCAAAAAATTTTGTAACCATTGATTTATCCCAAAATAGCTTTGAAGGACAAATTCCATATGTAATTGGAGAGCTTCAAGCTCTTAGAGGACTCAACTGTTCCCATAACAGATTAAGTGGTCTTATTCCCAAATCCATTGGATATTTGACAAACTTGGAATCATTGGATCTCTCCTCAAATATGTTCATCGGTAGGATTCCAACTGAATTAACCAATCTGAACTTTCTTGAAGTTCTGAATCTTTCCAATAACCAGCTTGTGGGAGAAATACCTCAAGGAAGACAATTTGCAACTTTTTCAAATGACTCCTACCAAGGAAACTCGGGATTATATGGATTCCCATTGTCGGCGAATTGCAACAACACTAAACAAAAGTCTTCATCTTCTTCTAGCTTATTGGGAGAAAAAAGACTTGGATTTGGATGGGAACCGGTAGTTATGGGATATGGATGTGGAATGATATTTGGAATTGGCCTAGGATATTTGTATTGTAGGAAAGCTTGAATGGCTTGTGAAAATGATTGGATGTGGTCTTGATATGTGGCTTGACTAAAGAATGTTCCATGCACTTGTTCTTTTTCAATTTCAATGTAACTCAAGAATCTTATCACACCATATTTTATAGAAGATTTGATTAATGTTAAGTTGTGAAATAAATATGTTGTATTTTTTTTTTTACATTTACTTTGCCTGTATCTTTAAATTTTGTCTACGAGAGGAATTGACTCTCTTTCTGTTAACCCTTCTAACATTACAGTCAAGTCATACTATTAAGATGATATAGTACATACCAAATCTAAAAAATATATAATTTTTAAGGCTAATTTATCTAAAATAACTTATAACTATTAATAATATGAAAAGCATAACAAATGAAGAAACAATAATTTATGTCTCATAATTAGTTTTTCACTTCAAATTTTTATTCAGAAACAAACATTTTATTAACTTGTTACAAAGTTGATTGGAAATGAATGATAAACGTCTTGATATTTTGGTAGAAATGAAAAGAAATTTTGTGTGTGTGATGTTGTAGTAAATCTGGTCTCACTCTTTAATTAATTATGAATTTAATATTTATTTTTAAAAAATAATTAAGATAAGACAAAGAATTAGGATGTGGTGTCGTGGGGCACATATTATTGGGCCATATTTACGATTTCTTTTTGTATCCTTAAACCTTTTAAGTGTTTTTACTTTCTATTCGAAATTTTAATTGACGTAAACTTTTTTATTTTTCAAAAATAGTTTCTAATCGAAATTTTAATTGAAGTTAAAGTTTTTAATTTTTTTAAATTTCTATCCTTAAGTAATAACACGAAGGGATAATTATAATCACGTTGATTGTTTAATAGTCTATGATGTCATATGATAATTTAATGAGGAAATCAGGTATATTTTTTTAAACTTTGTTTTGATTACTAATTATCTAATTTGCACTTCAACTGTATTAATATATTAATTTTTTAATTTTTTTTTTGAGAGGTGGTTGTTATTTGTGATGAATGGTGGTATGATAAAAGTTAGTGATTGGTATAATTTGTTTTATGTTTTAAGTGATAATGACTATTTTTTTTCTTTAGTTCATTTTTAAATTTTTTTTTTTTTAAATTTACAATCCGTAATATTTTTTAATAAAAATTGTATTATGAATTGTACAATTTAGAACTCTCCAAATTTAGAAACAAATTAACGAGGTAAAAAATAAAATACAAAACTTAAAAAAAAATTACAATGAAAAATGTTTAATATAATAAATATTATTGTTAATATGATATAACTGGTATCTCAAATTTGAGGTTCAAAAGAAAATATGGAGATACACAAATGAACTTATTTTAAAAATAAAGCTATGTTTTATTTAAAATAATAGTTTATATTAATATAAAGATACATATGGTGTGTGAACGAAGAATTTGCTTATTAGAAATTAAAAACCAAGTCATGGTCACATAATCTAACAAAACAATGATATGTGGTTATTTTTATTAACTGTGTTTCTTAATATCTTGTATATTGATATCTTGTGGTTAAGTCAAACTTCTAAATGACGTGATAAATAATCATTATTGATGGCATCACACTAATCGATAAAAGATTAAAAACATATTTAAATTATATATAGTAATTTAAAAATATTACATTCTCTTATTATAGAAATAATTTTTTAGTATGTGAAATACATCAAGACATGGGAAATGACATTGTGCATTATGACTAAAATTATTATTCACTTAATCTTAAAAAATCTGTGGTTGAAAAATCAAACAAATGCAGAAAAATTCTAAGTAAATATAAAACAGCAATATTCCTTTTGGTCATTCACTATATTTGAAATTACTCTTTTTGCGATCCAAGAAATTGCACATTCCCATTTTGGAATTATATTCATATAGCTAATTTCATCCTTCAATATAGTATAGTAGTTCAAACATGCATGAATTTCATTTTGATTTTTTTTTTATCTAAGTTTGGATAATTGGAATTGAATTAAACTCAATTCCAGTCCAAATCTACAAAATTAAATTGAAATAATACAAATCCATATTTAAAAAAATCTAATTTGGATTTTAAATCCATATATATTTTTTAAAATAAAGTTTGAATGTTTATAATTTGGCTTATTCAAGTTTAAAATTAGATAATTTTTTCACATTCAATTTTAGAGAATCTGAGAGAAGTTAAGGAACATTTATACCTTATCAGAATTTCAAACAGAGTAAGTTCATTTTTGGTCTAAAAATCATTTATTATATTTTTTTCCCTTGTGATGTAGTCATTGGTATTGGTGGGATCAATTGAGAAAATTAATCATCTCAACTTATTCTTATATATATTGAATTTATATTCTCTTTGGATAACTTACATTAAGTACTATTGACGTGATATTTGATAAAATTATTTTGTTTTATGTTGTGTGAACATATATAAATATTAGATTTTAATATTCTCAAAGTTAAATATTATTTTTTATGTTGGAAAGGTTATTAAATGTTATGTGATTGAATGATGTGTATTACATATGAATGATGAAAACACTACAAGAAAATCATGAAATAGAAACTAATTTTAGAAACAAAAAATAATTAGTTGATTTAGTGATTAAATTATAAACTAAAAAAACTTTTGATTTCTAAATTAGTTTCTATTATTATTAATGATTTCTAAATTAATATCTAATTAGCTACCAAGGTTTTTCTACCAAATTTAGAATCTAAATAATTGATAGTTAAGATCTTTGTAGTTAATTAGATACCAATTTAGAAACTATTTAAGAATAATAGAAACTAATTTTAAAAAAAATTAGTCTCTAAAATAGTCTCTAGTTTATTCACTATAACAACTAATTATTTTTGTCTTTAAAATTGGTTTCTATTTCATGATTTTCTTTATTATTTTGTTATTGTACGGTGTTTCTAATTGCCATTTTTCTAATAAATTTTAAAATATAATATGTGACTTTTCGGTGTCGTATAAATATTTTGTAATTATCCACTAGTTTGTATAGTCTCGTAATTTAATAAAACTTGTTCTTAATAATTACCAATAAAAAGAATGATAAATAAAACCTGTTTTTAATAACTTCCAGTAAAAAATGATAAAAAAACATTTAAATTAAGCAACTAACATTTGTAATTTCATATATGAAAACAATTATAATTAATCTAACATTTTTTTATTAATTGTTTGGTTTAACATTCACAATAGTAAATCCAATAGTTAACCAATATCTCAAAAGGTGAAAATATCCAAAAAGAAAAAAGAACTAAAAAAAGTTATAAAATATTCCAGCCTAAACACATTTATAAATTTGTCATCATCTTCCAATTAAGATTTTCTTCCTCTGTTTAATCTTCTTCTATCATTCATGGATCACTTTCAACATATGTCTGGAATAAATAAAACATTAATTTGATGTTATTCAATATCAATAATTATATTAAAATAAATTAAGATAACAATATAAAGCAAACAATTTTAATTAATTTCTTAACTCAATTACCAACTTATCTCTCATTAACATAGGCATAGGCTTGGCTCCAACAACCAAAGTATGACTTTCCAAAACAATTAATGTCAATTCATGCAACAATTAATCACCATTTTTGTCGGCACAGACTCCAACTCAATTCCAGTGTTGGACAAAAATATGCTAATAAAAACAAAAATAATATAAATACATTTCTCAGATATTTTTAAAATAAAATAAATATATATTAAAAAATCAAGAATGATCCAATTTTGAAAAAACGGAAGAAACACACCAACAGTATTAAAAAACAATTAGTTTGTTAATTTTTATCTTATACTTTAGTTTTACTAAAATCCTAAGCTCGTAACATTTGTTTTACTCTCAAACTCATAAAAGCATGTTAATATAATCGATGATAACACAAAAGTTCAAGTAAAAATCAATATATTGTAAATACATTATTCATATATATTTAAAATAAAATAATTAAATCTATATTAAAAACTTTTGAATCATGAAATTTTAAAAGAATGCAAAAATTATAAACAACTCATAAAAGTAGGTTAGTATAAACACCACCACAAAAGTCTAAGTAGAGACAACAAATATTACTCGTATTTATGTTATAATGATATTAGCATGTATATTTGAAGGTTTATATTGTGTACAATGTGTAACTACAATATAAATGCATGAGTAGACTTTTTGAATGAGTTTGATGGTTATTAATTATGTATACATTGAAACACATATGTACAAAATATTCTTTATTCTATGAGTTTTAATCACAAACAATATTAAAAAATATTTAGAATGTTACATTTTATTTTTTTCTTCAATCTCATCAAGATCCTAAATTTTATATATTCTTTAGTTTCAAACTCACAATAAGTTCATATCAACACTACTAATATCATCACAAAATTTCTAGTAAAGAAAACAATAATATAAATACATTATTAATGTTCTTACAACAAGGACCAAGAACACTAAAATTAGGTTGACAAGATTAACTCTTATACAAATCTTCCGAACTTTGGGCTGGACTCTCTCGGTCTCTTCTCACATTGGGTGCTCTAGACTT
>Ga0123342_1010681_pt1 | contig 10394 bp, 5 predicted proteins | sample Turbeawhitnodule_FD_89960 | JGI IMG/M metagenome (GOLD analysis project Ga0123342, IMG submission 89960) | Root nodule microbial communities of legume samples collected from Mexico - Turtle bean Mexico white nodule | ecosystem: Host-associated > Plants > Roots > Nodule | place: Mexico: Nepantla... | reverse complement strand
TATTTAATAATATTAAACAATATTAATAATAATGATGATATTAAATATATGAAGAATGTTATTAATTTTTATTTTATTAATTATATTAATATTGATAATCATACTTATAAATATAATAATAATTATAACATGACAACAAAACTTGACTGGTGTAATGGTTAAAGTTTCTATGGACATATCTCAATGATTTTGCAGCAATTGAGTTTTAACATTAATTATATACAGATTTATTTTTTAGGTAATGTTGATTTACCTACAGATTTTATCAGTAGATAAATTGGATTTTTCTTGTAGGGACTTTAAATTTAACACACTCATTTTCTTCAGATATTTCTCTTTTTCTTGCATCCATCAATTTAAGCTGATTAATGGGTGTGGAAAGGTACAATATGTGTAAAATGTTTTCCTCTCATGTATGGAAAGATCACCGAAGAAAGACACTTAGACATCCGTCAATTTTCGGTTTTATCCTTATAAAAAAGTTAAAGCAAGTGAAAGTCAGCATGTATATCCTTTTCAATGAATTCATTTTATAAGTTTTAAAAATACTTTTTTTTAAAGATAAATAATTTTATATAAATTTCAATTCTAAAAATAAATTTAGAAATATAAAAATATAAATATTTAATTATGTTTTATTTATATATTTGGTTAACAATTATATATAATTAAAATAATTAAAATCATTTAAAAAAATTCCAAAACATATTAATTATAAAATAAAAATATTAAATATATACTTATAATAAAAATAAAATTATTATATATACTTATAATAAAATAAAAAATATTATATATATTAATAAGAATGAAATAAAAAATAATTATATTATAAAATTTATATTTATATATATAATATATAATCTTTGTATATAGATTTTATAAGATAATGGATTAACCTTAAAATATATATATATATATATATATATATATAATCGATTATAAATATTAATATAATTATATAATATAATAATAATATTATATATATTTATAATAATTAATTTTTTATTAATAAAATAAAAATAATGTTTAAAATTAATTTCCAAAATAATAATGTAATTATAAATAATATTATTATTTAAAGAAAATGATTAGGATAAATTTGTAAACTTATATTTTAATATTTTATCACACTCATCGCATCACTCAAAAATTCACTACTTTACATACCTTAATTCAAACAACCTAACTTTCTTCATATATTTATCTTAAATAATTTCAAATTCACTCTCTCAAATGATCACCTTTCTTCTTCCTAATCCAAACATACCATTAGAATACACCACCACAACCTCTGAGACAAAGTAAAAATGAAACCATGTAAAGTAAAAATGTGGATAAGTAAAAATGAAATCATGTGAATAAGAGAACACGAAACATGTGCTCTTAAGAGAGAAGTAAAAATTAAATGATGTGAAGAAGAGAACAACAAACATGTGACGCGCTGCCAACTCAAACCAAATAAAACAATGGGAGGGAAGACATGATAGTGCAAACGAAAAAACATGTGACGCCGGTTCTTAAGTATGATATCATAATCGAAGTATCCTCTTATCCTAAGGAACTGGTGGCGTGGAGATATTCCTTACTACTCCTACGGTTTAAGCATTCACGATTCTCAAGGACTCAACATTCATTAAGACAGATAAAGTCAGTCCCGGGCATACCTTACAATATGTCTTTATTTATATGGGAAACTCACTGCAGATTCAAACAAAAACAAAAATAATAGTTATGTTCACTGACTTTTTTTATTCCAATAAACTAACTCATTTCATTTCTGAAAAAACAATCTCATATACATGTCACAACATCATTTATCACTGTATACATGTTTATGATTGGTTCTGAGAATTTTATTTCTAGGAATTCAATTCTTGGGAATTACTTTATGTTGAAAAATTGATTCAAATTCGATCTACAGAAAACTCAATTTCTAATTAGCAATAGTGTTGTGGGATGTTAGAAATTATTTAGCATTTAATTTAGACAAATTGAATTCCTAATTGCGAACCCTTTTGTCAAACATGCAAAATCTGCTTGAAATTTGGTTGGATAAAGTTTTTTACTTTTTTTTTCAAAAATAATGAAAAATGTACAAAATTTAGAAAAAATAAAATAAAAATGTATTTAACTTGGAATTAGTTTAAATTATTTTTTTAGTTAAAATAATTTAAAATTAATCAAATCAACACTAATATTTGTTTATCTTAAAATTTATATATCAATTTAAATTGCATTGGTCAACAATAACAGTATTTTAAAAAAAAGTTTTTTGTAAAATGTCCCTATTTTAAAGTATAAGAAAAAAGATTTTTTTATGAAGGAGATAAATATTGATAAGGAGATAAAATAGATGAAGGAGAAAGTGAGATTGAAATTTTTTGAGTGAGGAGATTTATCATCTTTTAAATTTCAATTTTTATATTAAAAATAATTTATGGTTCCTATTCATGATCTAAAAATACATAAATTCTTAACATAGCAATTAAGTTGACACTAACTTATATTTTTTTTAATAAAGAATGAAATTAATTAAAATGAAAAACAGTTCAAAGATGTCCCAATCCATATAAAAAAAAAAAAAATACTTTCACCATGTATAGAAAAATGATTCCCACAGAATAAAAACTCCAAAAAAAACCAAAAGAGTTGCTGGCATGACAACACCTATATTACAGCAGAACAAAATACTGCACCTACAATCCTTAAAAAAAAAACAGAATCCAAAGAAGCATTTTACAAAAAAAAAAACTTAGATAAATATAAAAATAAAATAAAATTAGTATCAACTACACTAACAGTAACCTTGTTTATTTAAGTTAGCTTCAATGCTAGTTTAATACTAACATAAACAATTTTACTTATTAACAGTTCAATGGTAATTTAATATTAACATAAACAATTTTATTAACAGAAATTAAAAATAGTTAACATCCTAATGAAATTGACTAAAATCACTCTAGTAGCATCCACATTAAGCAAATTCTATTAGTATTAATTAAGAAAACGCTAATATGACATTAACACAAATATTTATTTATTAAAAAAATAAAACTAATTTTATGTTTTCTATTTTCTTTAAAAAATAATATTATATATCACATTAAGTAGATTATTAGCATCCACATTAAGTACTCTCTATTAACATATCTTAAACTAAACTAATCTTATACTAATACAAATATTTATTCAATATTATTATTTTAAACTTAAAAAAAAACATAATAGTTAGTTTAGCTAATTCTAATAGCAACTCAATTTATTTGACTAACACTAACATTTATAATCAAATTTGATGTTTTTTTTATAATGACGAGCATAAGATAATTTTTTATACGCTCTTTGCTAGAAAAGAGATTAAATAAAATGAATAAAAATAAAGAAAAGTGTAGAAATAAGAGTGAAAAAAATAAAAAATTAAAGGAATTTGATTGAAGAAAAATAAAAATAAGAAAGAATAGTACAGTTAAAAAAATTTGAAAATTATTTTAACCTTTTCTCTTTTCTAACAATAGAAATTAATTTAAACTCTTTAATTTCTTCTCAACCAATACTTTGGGGACTTCAAAATCTTATCCCTAAAGTCCTCTTACAAGTGTGTGAAGTATAGTTATATTACAGTGATGAAACTCCAAAATTTCTATTGGAGTGTATAGTTTTCTTTTAAAAGTTCCAGCAAATTAATTTTTCTCATTGAAAATTAAATGTGGACCATGAAGCCTTCCAATAGTGGCTATAAAAGGTGAGATAGAGTGTGTATTCACATCCTTTGCTCAAGATAGATCAACATGTGTGGTAGACTACTAAGTTGAGTATGTCTCTCATCTATTTCTATTTCTATTACATTATTAATTTATAGCTCTTTCTCCTAATAATTTTCTATTGCTTCTGTTCTTTGGTTCTATGTTTATAACAATGCTCTATTTCTATTGTTTCATTTATACTTCAATTTAAAAATTGAAAATCTACTGAATTATGAACCAAACTTTATCAAATTGTATTTGATTTTTTTTTCAAGCCATGCAATTAGGTACGGTCAGTGCTTTGGCATGAAAAGGTGACCTAAAAACAGTAAAATGTATCATACTTTTTTTTATTCAGTATTTAAATTAATTAAAATAAAGTTATTTAACTTTTCACAATAATTGTTAATCTTGTGTGAGGTCCAACTCAAGATAAACTGATTGAAATGGGAGCAAGCATCCGAATGATATACTGAGGTCTCCCCCAATCCACTTACTACACAAACTCCAAACCTTCCAAGCTACCTTGCATTTAAAGAAAACATGACTCTCATATTCCTCTTCATCCTCGCACTGAACACACAAATTACTTTCTAAAATAAGCTCTCTTTTAACCAAGTTCTCACGTGTTGATAACCTATCAGTCAAGACTCTCCAAGTAGTAGTCATTGAAAAATGGTAAAGCCTTAAGGTTCCAGAAAACCTCATATATAGAATCATATATGTACCCTCCTCAACCAACCTTAACCTACTATACGCCGAACTAACAAAATAGTTTGAACTTTCATCCAACTTCCATACTCATTTATCCAAAACCCCTACGGACAAAGCCTTGTCCTCAAGAAGAAACATTAAACGGGCTTCCTCATCCACTTCCCACGCAAACAGAGAGCGCCTCCACTCCACCACCTTCCAAGACCACTTGTTGTTGTTTCAATTCTCCACTTGTGACACAACAACACCTTTATCTTTAGTAATTGAATACAACCTCGAAAATCTTACTTTTAAAGCTTCTCTTCCAACCTGAATATATTCTCAAAAATTTAAAATTAAACAAAATTAATAGAATATATAGTATGAAGAAGACTCATATATAACATTATTACTGTTTATTTTTCTCCCTATATCATGAACATAATTGAACAAATTAATACAACACATACAATATGTATGTGTACATATTGTAAGTAGATTTAATTATCATAGTTGACACTATTAATATTTATTTGCCTGGATGTGATGAACAAAATTGGACAGATTAAAAAAAAACACAGTATATAGTAGGAAGTAGATTTAGTAAGCATAAATCATAATGAAATGTTAATGTCATTTGAAATTTAACATACATGTAATTAAATGACAAAATTTACAGTAATTTAAAATTTTATGCCTAAAATGCATAAAAAAAACAAATTTTCAAGAAAATAATACATTGGACACACTCAACACCAACATATCCCATTCAACTTCAACATCATAATTGATACAACAACAGTAATCTAAAAATAAATAAGAAAATCACAAAACCAACTTTTTAGTACATTGCATAGCTACCCAATCCACTTTGTTATGCATTACTAATATATATTAAAATTAATTTGTTGTGCATATTAATATGATGTTTTTCTTGCTAATCTACTTTGTTACTGTTTTCATTATCAACTTATGTATATAAACTTCTATTTACAATTTTTAATATAGAATTTTAGTGTATGAGCATTGTGCTATGTATTTCAAATATATACTTAATATAATAAATTGAATTTACTTGAAAGAGCTTGAAAACACATTGATCATTCAATCAAGATTACTATCACTAAATGATGAAATCTTTAGGATTGTCGCATCTCCTTCAAATTCTTTCATGCATTCTGCTATTGACTCTCTCATTTTCTAAAGAAGATCGAAAGATAAATAATATAAATTCAATATATTTTGACCTAGCTATTGAAATTGTTTGTTATTAAAAAATATACTTTTACAAACATATACTCGAGGTATCTCTATTGTACAATACTTCACTTTGTATTTTTTTTTTCTAGACTAATTTTCACATTCCTTCTATATGCTCTATCTGTGAGAAGTTATATCTTTCCAAAAATTGCTCTTAGGTTTTTATTTTTTTTATGATTTTTTAAAATAATTCTAATTATATATATATATATATATATAAAAGAAAATATTGGATTGCTTTCAAGTTAAGAGGAGTTTGGATTATATTCAAAATAAACAAATTAACTTAAAAATGACTTTAAATAAGGTTGAACATATTATTTTAAAATGTTGAAGCATCCACATGAAATTCACGTAGTGGGACTATTATTTAAAAAAAATAAAATTAATTCATCTTGTTCATACACTACAGATTTACATAGTCTACATGGGAGCATATCCAAAGGACATGGAAATCACATAATCATTTCACACCAGTATGGTTCATAATCGTTATTATATTGTATGCATACATTCATTATCATTGGTTATTGAAATGAGATCACATTGTGTAAATGATATTTTAAACCATCATTTCACACTTAAATAAATTCTTGTTTTATTATAGCATAATATTTTATTATAAAAAAACGGTTCTATAATATTGTTTTTACTATTTGACATGTTAAAACTTTATTTTTCTTAGTAATATAAATGTCACTATATTGTAACCATCCATAACCCTTCAGACGATAACTATAGTAATAATCAAATAATAAAATTTAAAAAAATATTTTTATCGCAATTCAATTAAAACTAAAGAAGAAAGGAGGTTCATGAAAAATAAATTATTTTTCAACCACATCTATGGTACAATAAATTCAGAGGAATACAACTAAAAATGCTATGAACAATAAATCAAGAGAATGCATAAATCTATAATGTTATTGTAATTAAATTTAGAAATTTTAATATAAATTGAAATTGAAGATATTAGATCTCTTATTACCTATTTAGGTATTAAAATATGGAGTGTTTATATAAATGTGATTATATCACTACAAGAAAATCATGATAAACCAATTTCTAGAGACCAAAATAATTAGTTACAATAGTAATTAAATTAGAGATCATTTTAGAAACTAAAAAAAGTGGTTTCTAAATTAGTTTCTATTATTATTTAGATAGTTTCTAAATTGGTATCTAATTAACAACCAATGTTTTAACTACCAATTATTTAGTTTCTAAATTTGATAGCAAAAATCTTAGTTGCTAATTAGATATCAATTTAAAAACTATTTAAAAATAATATAAACTATTTTTTTTTAGTTTCTAAAATAGTCTTTAATTTAGTTACACAACTAATTATTTTGATTTCTAAAAATTGATTTGTATTTCATGATTTTCTTGTAATATGGAAATGAAATAAAGTTTGGGCTAGAAAGAGATGCAATTCTCCCATTCAACAAAGAACAAGGGTACCTCTCTTACATTCATAACAGTTAAATAAATTATTATTTTATTATAATATAATATTTTATAGAATATTTATTTTTATTATTTGCAATGTGAAAGAAACTTTATTCTTGCTAATAAATGTATTCCTGATAACTATAATGTAATTGATGGTGGGTAAAGAAATAGGAGAAAAATGAATTATATATGTATGACAAGAAAGCTCCATAAAACACTGTGCATGACCAACCTCTTCATCACCACTTTAATGAAATTATGACCAACCATAATGTTTCTTAATCTTTCAAGCGGGATAAAGATCATGAAGTGTACATGTATACTCTAAAACTGCTTAGGTATGGAGTGTTTTTATCAACAAAGAATAGTATAAGATCTACTTTAGGATATCTCAACCTCGTACACAAAATCCATAAAATCCAAAACAACTAAAGATATTGGTTTCTAAAAGAAAAACCCTACAACCAGCTCAAACAAATTCATAAGGATCTAAAAACCCTTTTCCTGTACGCAGCCAGCACCCATTAGACCACATTCTTCAGAGCCAATTGAAGTAACAGAGATTGTGACCGCAGAGGCTCATTTGCACCGCTAGAAATTAAAAGCGTAAGAGGAATAATGGCCTAGAAAGTGCCACCACGTGCCTCCTCATAATAAAAACCAGCACAGATACAACTTGCAAAAGGCATAGAACCAAAGAGGAGAAAACTACAGACTTCTTTTTATATCCCTTAACTTGCTGAGGTATGGAGTGTATTATTATAGTTGGTGATTTGAAAAAAAAAATGTATGATAAAAGTACAACTTACCAAAAGATAAAAAAAGGTGAAAGCAATGTTTGGGGCAGCCCAAAATTCTGACCTATGATGGAAGAAGTTGTAGTTCTTAATATCTTCCACTGTGAATCTAACTTCACCAATGCAACCCCAAGATATATAGCTACTAATGAAAACGAGGTAGCTACTAAAATATTGAATGGTCCCAGGTAAGGGCCAAGTTTAGTTATTAGAAATGATGCATGCTTATCTACTCTATCAGTGATGACTAAAAAGCAAACCCTAATATTCACCACTCTTGTCTTGATTCTGCCACAAGATGTTTCAAAGAATCTCCAGAAAATTTCACAACCCGCTTTTATCAATATTATATTTTTAAAATTAATTTTGTATTTGTGCTTGTGTTTGGTTTTGAGGAAGGGGAGGTAAGAAATAATGTGTGATGTTTTCTGGGATGGAAGAGAAGGAGAAATAGTTTTTGAAACTTCTGGATTAGGATTCCGGGTATTACTCAATTTTGAATTTCAAAATGGCTATCATAGTTTTTTTAAAATACACATGCCTCGTGTAATGCCATCACTTTCCTTAAATTGAAATATTGAAACAACTAAGTCAAAAGGGAAAAAGAAATTGCAGAACCCAAATTTGCCAATATTAGAAAAGAAAAATATTCTTAGACAACCCAAGTTTAGCTTGTGCCAAAATACAACTAATGAGGTGGACAAATATTCTTACGTGGTAGGACTGCTTTTGTCAAGTGAAGAAAAAAATTGAAAGAAAGATTCTTAGATGACAGAGGTAATTTTGTCAAGTGAAAGAGAAAATTGAAAATCATAACGTAACAGATAATTAAGATAATTAATATGATAAAAATAAAATTGAAAAGTTACAAGTTTATTTTTTTACGTTTTAAAAAAATTATTCAATAATTTTCTTTTAATAATATAATTAAATATATTATATTTAAATTTAAATTTTTTAAAAAAATAATTAAATTTTTTGATATTATTAATTATTAAGTAATTAATTTTTTAAAATATTAAAGTCTATCCAAGATAAATGTTTGATAAAAATATTCAAAAAATTAATTAAAATTAAAAAAATTCTCATATTTGTGTTACATTATTTCAAAAACTAACCTTCTCAAACAAATTTATGTTATGATTCCCAAATTTATATTAAGCATATAAAAATCTATTTTTCTCAAAATTAAATAAAAATTTAAATAATAAAAGTTATAGGTTATTATGAATAATATATTTTATAATCCAACAAATTTATTGATTTATAATTTATGAAATTCATAATCTTATACTCAAGCATTAAAAAAAATTGTATACCTAATATCGCTTTAAAATAATTCGAAATTTTAAACCTTAAACATAAAAGTTATAAACTTATTTATATTATCAATATAGTAAAATTTAATAATTTCTTTTATTAACCATATACATTCTTATTTCTTTTTTTTACAATATTAATAAACATTCTTTATAAGTTTCTCCTAGATTATTGTGAAAAATTCAAAAAGTTTAATTTTGTAACCTGATCAATATAATACATACTCATTACATATAACAAAATACTATCATCAAAACAACTCTAAAATTTATAAAAATAAAAAAAGTATTAAAAAAAAAACATGAACGGGGCAGCAATGTGTAAGGTTCAGCAAGTTGAGATTCAAGCTGAACCACAGATTGAAGAACCACAAGCTAAGCCATATGGCTTGTTCTCAAAGGAGTTCTTAACTTGCCATGGACTGTATCTCCTTGGTACATCAAGCACATGGTTCTTGCTTGATATTGCATTTTATAGTCAAAATCTTTTCCAGAAGGATCATGAAGCAGGCGGCAACAATGTCTAAGGTTCTGTAGGTTGAGATTCAAGCTGAACCACAGATTGAAGAACCGGCACAGGCTAAGCCATATGGCTTGTTCTCGAAGGAGTTCTTAATTCGTCATGAACTGCATCTTCTTGGCACATTACAACACTAATACTATTATTTTAATATTTTTTATATTATTTAACTATAAATTTATCCTTTATTATATATATTTATATTTAAATTATGATTATAAGTGTAATTTATCTCTGGATTACAAATTTCAAAATCATTTATTAGAAAGTGTCAGTGTGCATTTATTTATATTTGACAACCCTTTTTATCACGGTTATCATTTTCAGCCCCATGTGCTTATGTACCAAGGAGATGCAGTCCATGGCAAATTAAGAACTCCTTTGAAACAAGCCATATGGCTTAGCCTGTGCCGGTTCTTCAATCTGTGGTTCAGCTTGAATCTCAACCTGAAGAACCTTAGACATTGTTGCCGCCTGCTTCATGATCCTTCTGGAAAAGATTTTGACTATAAAATGCAATATCAAGCAAGAACCATGTGCTTGATGTACCAAGGAGATGCAGTCCATGGCGAGTTAAGAACTCCTTTGAGAACAAGCCATATGGCTT
>Ga0123342_1010680_pt1 | contig 10395 bp, 13 predicted proteins | sample Turbeawhitnodule_FD_89960 | JGI IMG/M metagenome (GOLD analysis project Ga0123342, IMG submission 89960) | Root nodule microbial communities of legume samples collected from Mexico - Turtle bean Mexico white nodule | ecosystem: Host-associated > Plants > Roots > Nodule | place: Mexico: Nepantla... | reverse complement strand
TGGTATGCTGGAGATCGGAGCACGCCAACTTAATAACTGGCGACTACACGAGCCCCCCGACTTCCTTCCCTTCTGCCAGCCAGGTGTCCTATCCAACACGCCTATATAATAGCTCGACGCCACGTCATCACTTCCGACTACCAGGGCGGTACAAACATCAACAAGTAATTCCAACCGATTAAAACAGGAACCAATGACAAACTATTGATGAGAAACATTCAATAGCAACATTTGACCAATTAAAAATCAAGAATAAGAAACAAAACATGTTTTTAGAGTTTTTGATATAAAATGGGTATGAAAGAAGAAGATGAAAATTTGAAGAAACTTATGTGGTTGAAGACAATGAGAGTGATCACGCCACTTGGATGGTGGAAGGCTCCAATATGAGTGAGAGTGCCACCACTTGAGGATTCCCAAGACCCACAAGATAAGACAGAGAGAAGGAGAGCAAGCCTCACAAAGAAACCACTCAAATTCAAGAGAGTAACTTCACTTTCAATTTCAATATTCAACTTATGTGTACAATGGCCAAGCACCTCTTTATATAATGTAGAGGGCTGGTCACATGAAAAGGAAAATGAAAATGAAAAGGCATAGGAAGGCAAAAATGAAAAGGCATATGCAAATGTCGTCCAACAAGTCACATGCTCCATGAAAAAAAATGACTTTTGGAACTACTCTTCATTAGTCATATGCTCATTTCCTTTATGTTCTATTTTAAAACTATTCTAAAGATATTGCAAAAAGATAAAGAAGACTAAAGATATTGCAACGCCTTCCCTTTTCAAGCTTCGAAAGGGAGCTTCTGACAGAGATAAACGTGGCCCCAGCCCAGCTACACCCCAACAGCTGGGCCTTCATCAGGGCCTTTAGCACTCTCTTCAGCCACTTCGGGTGCTACCCCTCAGTGGACGTCTTCCTCGACTTCTTTGAGGCGAAGAGCCCTAGGAAAAATCTCCGGGTTAGCTTCAGTGGGATTGCTGGGAGGATAATTTTGACTCTCTTCCAGCAATCATACAAGGGGTTCAGAGGAAAATTCTTCAGAGTGTGTAGCTCTGAAGCTGACCCTACTGCCTTGGATGGTTTCCCCTTGTATTGGGTAGGGGAACTGAAGCTGAGGAAAGCCAAGACTTTGGACGAGCTAACCTCGGTTGATCGCGAGGTATGCCAAGTCTTGGCTAGCTTGGGGGTAGTGTTTAACACCGTAGAGCTGATCAAACACGAGTACGACCCCGTTGTGCTGACTCGCTACATCAGTATGGGAGTAATCCCTTCTTTACTAACCTCAACTCTCTATCTTTGTTTAGCTGCTTCTTCTTGCGTACTTTACAAACTTATTCTCATACTGCTTTCATGTCATGCTTGACTCACAACTCTTTCTCTCTGGTGCAGACATGATGCTAGGTGCTGAGAAGCGGAAAAGGTTGACCAAGGTTTTGTCCGTTCGTGGCAAGGCCACTTCTAGTGGGGTTGGTACCTCTACACAACCAGCCCCTGATGCTTCCACTACAACCTCTCTTACTTCCCACGCCTAAACCGTACCAACACCTGCATCCCCACTGCCTCACCCTCACCTTCCATCTCCTCAAACCCTCAAGAACCCCCCTTCTCCTCATGCTACACCAATCCCTACCTCACCACTCCCAATCGCGACTATCCCATTGGTCGCGGTTAGGACTTCTCCCTCCCCAGCCCCCCTGGTCAAAGGCAAAGGGGTGGTGATAGTTCCCTTAGATGTTGAGGAGGACTCTGCTGAAGGACCTGTCTTCAAGAGAAGAAGGACCACCATCGTGGCTGCTTCCCACTCTACCTCGAATGCAAATGCTGAGTCTCTGAGGGAGCATTCTCCAAGTGCCTCCACACCCCCAAACTATATGGCTCTTGGGGAGGGAGCTGAAACTGCCCCAGAGCTCATTCCTGCACCTGCTCCAGAGCTTCCTCAGGTCGTCCAACACATGCTAAAGGGTTTCCAGCAAGTGCCCCCGGAAAGCCCAGCTGACGAGGCTGTAGTGGAGAGTGTTGCTTATTGCCTTGGGGAATTCTTTTCTCATGCCAGCTCTTGGCGACATCAAACTGAGACTAGGGCCAGGGATTACCAGGCTCTTGCTGAGGAGCTGGCACTGGTAAAGGAACAAACGAACGACCAAGCCCGCCGTTGGCTCAACCAAGAGGCTGCTCTGCAGGAGGCCCTGAAAGTGGTGCGAAAGGCTGAGGAAGCAGATAACAAGAAGCTTCATGAAGTGGGCCAGACACACACTGAGCTTCTAACCAAGGTGGTGCCCCTTCATGAGGAAATTGTTGAACTGAAGGCCGCCGTTGCTACCTCCAAAACCAAGATGGCCACCCTTGAGGAACGCTGTGTTACTCAAGAGGTGAATTTGGGCAAGGTTGAGGCTGATCTTGCCATCAAGAATGAAGCCTTTGACACAATGAAGGCTGAACTTATCAAGCAGCTTGCAGAGAAGGCTGGGGCCTTGGCAAACATGGAGAAAGAACTGTCTTCCCAAGCTGAACGCTCCCAAAAGGTCGAAAAGGAGCTCTTTGGCGATGTCGCGGATGCCTTTGCTGCAGGGTTTGAGGAAGCTTTGTCTCAGGTAGTCTGCGAACACCCTGAGATGGACGTCTCAAACTATGCCCCTACCAACCACGTCGTCGAGGGGAAAGTCGTGCCAAGGGACTTCTCAGTAGACAACTAGCTTTACCCTTTCTGTAACTTTACAACTCTGTTACTAATTTTGTACATTCTGGCGGTCAACCTGTACTCTTTAACTTTAAACGTTTACTTTTGTTTGCGCTTATTCCCTGCTTCGACGATGTTTCTGTTATTTACCCTCGTTTCTCTTCGCTTAGCTTACTTTTCTTTCTCGAACTATAGGTAGCATGCGCTTTTCCTTCTTATCTTTTCTACTAAGACAAACGTGCATACCTTTCGCTTGTTCCCGATTCCTTCTTCTTCCTATCTCGTAGGAATTTCTTAACTTGATCTTCGCGTGACCTTCGTGGCCCTGAGGCGCCTACCCTCGAAGGCGTTACTGGCCTCGACATCGCTCAAAGGCGAAGGAGAACTTATCTTGGCCGAAGCCTACTTACTCATACTTGGTGCCCACACTCGAGGAGAGGCCTGCTGACAGCAGGGCCATTTCGTCCTTAGTGTGTCTAAACAACGGGACAAGAGTTGCCCTTGGTGCCCACGCCCGAGGAGAGGCCTGCTGGAAGCAGTGCCGTTTCGTCCTCGGTGTGCCTAAACACCAAGGCAACCAGTCCTTATCTCTTACACTTGGTGCCCACGCCCGAGGAGAGGCCTGCTAGGAAGCAGTGCCGTTTTGTCCTCAGTGTGTCTAAACACCAAGGCGGTCAATGTACTTGGTGCCCACGCCCGAGGAGAGGCCTGCCTGGAAGTAGTGTCGTTTTGTCCTCGGTGTGTCTAAACACCAAGATGACCAGGGACTTGGTGCTTACACCCAAGGAGAGGGTGTCCCGAAGGATAGAGCTACTCCTATCCAGCGTGTATCTGCACCAAGGCACATGGCTCTCCACTGCTCTGAACTTCCTTTCTGTCCTTGGCGCCCACACTCGAGGGAGGCGCTCCCGCGTCTCCCCTCCAGATGCCTAAACGCCAAGGTGGTGGGTTCATTTCTTACTGAACCGCGTTATCTCTTTTTAGCGTTTCTTTACATCGTAATAAGGAAAACCTAAGACAATGTATGCTCAAACTGGTTTTTACTTGGGTGACCTCATTAAAAAACCCCCGAAAGGGAAAAAGAGTGTCCCCTTAAATTGTACACTACATAGAGTTTTTAACTGAAATAGAACGTCAAGTTTGTCGCGTTCAAAGTGCGCGGGATGGGGCCTCCCTCCAGAGTCTCAAGCTTATACGACCCGTTCCCTCGAGCTTCAGTTACTCTAAAGGGCCCGGTCCACTTGGGGGACAACTTGTTTTCCAACTCATATGAATGAGCCTTCCGCATGACCAAGTCGGCCACTTGGAACTGGCGGGGCTTCACCTTGGAGCTTTACTGGTGCTCTACTCTTCTCTTCCCAGCCTCAGCCTTTATTCTTGCTTCTTCTTTGGCTTCGTCCAATAGACCTAGATTCACCCTCCTCTCCTCATTGGACTCTTCAGCCACAAAGCTATGGAAAGCGACGAGCTCTCGTGAATTTCTACTGGGATCATCGTGTCCTATCCGTATACTAAGCTGAATGGCGTCTCCATGGTGGAAGATTGGGGCGTGGTGTGATAAGCCCACACTATCATGGGCACCTCCTCCGCCCAAGTTCCTTTGGCTTTCTCAAGCCTCCTCTTCAACCCCCTTAGTAGAATTCTGTTGGCAGACTCCACCTTCCCATTTGTCTGAGGGTGCTCGACAGATGTGAATACCTGCTTGATGCCTACCTCTGTACACAACTTACCCAGCTGCTGGCTTGGAAACAGAGTACCGTTATCTGAGACAAGGCACCTCGGTACATCGAAGCAACACACAATGTTCCTCCAGACAAAGTGTTGTACCCTGTGTGCGGTAATCTGCCCCACCAGCTCTGCTTCTATCCACTTCGTGAAGTACTCAATAGCAACTATCAAGTACTTCATCTGCCTTATTGCTAACGGGAAGGGCCCCAGAATGTCAATTCCCCACGTGTGGAAGGGCCATGGGTTGTAAATTGACCTCAGCTCTTCTGGGGTGCCTTGTGCCAGTCGGCATGCAGTTGGCACTGCTTGCACCGCTGGGCATACCTTACACAGTCCTCTCTCACCGTTGGCTAGTAGAAACCTGCGTGCACTACCTTGGATGCTAAAGACCTTCCTCCCACGTGGCTCCCGCAGATTCCTTTGTGGAGCTCAGAGATTATCCTCGTGCACTCATCCCCACTCACGCATGTCAAAATCGAGTGCATGAACCCGTGTCTGAACAGTGCCCCATCCACGAGGGTGTACCTCGCAGAATTTCTTTTTATCTTCTTGCCCTCCTCGGGCTCAGCAGGAAGTATCCCATCAGCGATGTAGCAGCTATAGGGCGTCATCCACGTGTCCCCTTCCTCCAGGGCACACACCTGCATGGGGTCCTTCTCTTCTAGCTAGGTCAGGTAGACGCTTAAACTAGGAGCTCTCGCCGTGTCCTGAGTCAAGGACCGATGACTCCTCGGCCTTCCTTTGAACGCACTGATTTGAAGGACGAACACCCTGTTATCCACCACAAACGTTCGCGACGTTTTGAGGGTGTCTTGGATGACCGTCCTCTGCCTTCCCCCTTTGCCTGAGTTGGCCAGCTTGGCGAGCAGGTCAGCACGGGCATTCTGCTCTCTTGGGACGTAGACCAATTCGAACGCCATGAATGCCCCTTTCAGCACTTGGACATACTTCAAATATGCAGTCATCTGCAGATCCTTGGCTTGGTACTCCCCGGTCACCTGCCCCGTGACCAGCTGTGAATCACTCTTCGCTAGCAGTCTCTGCGCACCCATCTCTTTGGCTAAGAGCATCCCAGCTATTAGGGCCTCGTACTCTGCTTGATTATTACTTGCCTTGAACGCAAACTTCAGGGCCTACTCGATCAACACCACCGGTAGAGTCGCCTTCTCCAAAGACTGATACCTCGCCTCTGGCCCTTGTAGGACCTTGCTTACGAAGTATATAGGTTTCTGGGTCTAGTCCTGCTCCTGAACCAGCACAACACTGATCGCACACTCTGTTACCGCAAAGTATAACCGGAGGGGCACGCCTGTCCATGGCTTACAAAGCACGGGAGAAGCAGCCAGATACTCCTTGAGCTTGAGGAATGTCGTCTTGCACTTCTCGGTCCATACGAACCTGTTGTTTCTCTTCAAGCACTGGAAATAAGGGTGCCCCTTTTCTCCTCCAGCGGACACGAACCAGGACAGCGCGGCCATCCGCCCCGTCAACTGCTGTACCTCCTTCACCGAGGCAGGACTCCTCATTTCCAGGATCGCTGCGCACTTGTCGGGGTTCGCCCCTATCCCCCGTTCGGTGAGCAGAAACCCCAAAAACTTACCCGCCTCAACCTTGAAGACAAACTTCTCAGGGTTCAGCTTGAGGCGGTATTTAGCTATTGTGGCAAACAGCTCTTCCAGATCAGCTGTGTGTCGCCCCCTCTCTTGGGAGGTCACCACCATATTGTCTACGTAGGCCTGCACGTTCCTACCCAACATGGATGCAAGGACCTTATCCATCAATCTTTGATAGGTGGCGCCTGCATTCTTCAACCCAAACGACATCACCTTGTAGCAAAAACAACAAGTCTTGATCATGAACGCCGTTTTGCACTCGTCACGAGGATGCATCTTGATCTGGTTATACCTCCAAAACGCATTCAGAAAGCTCAACATCTTGCAGCCCGAGGCGCTGTCCACTAATGCGTCGATGCTGGGCAGGGGATACGAATCCTTGGGGCACGCCTTAATAAGGTCAGTCAAGTCCACGCACATCCTCCACTTTCCATTCGCCTTCTTTACAAAACCCACGTTGGCTAGCCACTCAAGGTACTGGATCTCCCTGACGTGGCCAGCGCTCAACAACTTTTTGGTTTCTTTCTGCACGACGAGGCGCCTTTCTTCGTTGAACTTCCTCCTCCTCTATTGCACAGGTCGGACCTTGGGGTCCATGGCGAGACGATGTCATAAAAAATTTGGGTCGATGCCGGGCATGTCCGAGGCAGACCATGCAAAGGCGTCCAGGTGACGTGAGATTACTTTTGCCACTTGGTCCTGCTCTTCTCGGGTCAGCAGTCATCCCAGTTTAAAGGTCTTACCACCGATCTGCCTCTCCACCACGTTCTCGACCGACTCAGGATGCCTATCCCGAGTGCTCTCCGCGCGAGCTACGCCCTCGCGGCCTTGCTTTCCAGATGCTGCCTTGGTAGGCGCTTCCCCCCATGGGCAATGCCCCTGCGGGCGTCTCCTCCATGGGTATTGCTTCCGCGGGCGCTTCCTCCACGGGTACTGCCTCCACGGGCGCCTCCTCCACGGGTTCTACCTCCATGGGCGTCTCTGCCATGGGTGGGCATTCCACCACCATGAACACTTCCCTCTTTTGTTTTCAGGCTATTTTCATAGCACTTCTTGGCTTCCTTCTGATCGAATTTAATCACGATCACTCTTCCACTAAGATTGGGCAGTTTCACCTTCATGTGTCGTGTAGACGACACCCCCCTCAGTCTGTTCAAAGCCGGTCTCCCCAACAAAATATTGTACGTAGAATTGCCGTTCACAACCAGATACCTTATACTCTCCGTGCGCGACGTGGTTCCATCCGTGAAAGTCGTCCTCAACTCTAGATAGTCGCGCACCTCCATTTGGGTCCTTGTGAAACCATACAAGCACCCTGTATACGGCCTCAACAGATCAGGGGACAACTGCAACTTGTTGAACGTGGACCAGAGCATCACGTCCGCCGAGCTGCCCTAGTCCACGAGCACTTGGTGTTCCCTCCTTCCCACGGTCACGATCGAAATTACCAGAGGGTCGTTGTCGTGAGGGACAACATCGCAGGGAGCCCTCGTGAACGCAAGGTCGATGTCCAGCGGGTCATCCTCTTCCTGTGTAACCACGCGTCCTTGTGTGGTCCCAACACCTTATCTGTCTTTGCAGGGACGGTGCTCTAGGGCGTGCGGGCGCGACACTCGCACACTTCTCCCTCCGTGGCGATGTGCTCCACCGCGCGACGCCTGATTTCTGCGATGGTTCTAGGGCGGTTTCTGATGAGCGACTCGTAGAATGGCCCAGGGCAGATTCCCTTCCTGAACGCACACAATCATCGGCTCTTCAGTGGTGCTAACCTTCACCACCTGCGCCCCAAAACGGTTGATGTATTCCTTCAACGTCTCCTCCTGGTACTGCTTCACGTCGAAGAGGTCATACAACACCGGCGGGGGAGCTTGGTTCGCGATATACTACTCCCTGAACAACTGTGAGAGCTGCGCAAAGGAGGTCACGTGGCCATCTGGAAGGCTAATGAACCAGTCCATTGCCATTCCTGCCAGCGTGCTCATGAATAACTTGCACCTTATGGCGTCAAAACCGCTGACAAGCATCATCTGCATGTGGAACGCAGTGAGGTGCGCCTCTAGATCTTCCATTCCCGTGAACGTAACCTTCGGGCCTACGAACGTGGGTGGAATCACTGCCTCCATGATGAACTGCAAGAAAGACATAGAGAACTCCCTGGGTGGTGTGAAACACTCGCGATCCTCTGCTTCGCGATTCCCAGGGTGGTTGCGCATCTCGCGACGCAACTCTTCGTTCGCATGGCACAACTCTTCGTTTCTTGTCTGCAATGCCGCAAAATCCAACTGAATGCGTTCTTGCTCCGCCCTCGATGCCGCCATCGCCTCCTGAAGACCTTGCATCACCTCCATGACCTACTGCAAGGTCATGCTATCACTCTCTGCGCGCTGTTGAACTCTGCCTAGTAGTCCTCATTCTTCGCTGTTTCTTGGAGAATCTTGAACTGTTTTTGCAAATCTTCGAACTTCCTTCGGCGAAACTAGACGAATCTTGAGGATTTCCGATGAATCTTTCAAGAATCTTGGAAAACCTCCACGAACTTCACTGTCACTACTGAAACTCGAACTTCTTGCGGTGGGACTGCTGTTTTAGATCGGCCCCACAGTGGGCGCCAAATGTTACCGTCGGTTGACTAGATTGCCTTCGTGCGTAGCTACGAGCTGCGTATCAAGGACTCCTTTGTCTTCGTTCCAATCTTCACCCTTCGCCGCCGTGAATACCTGAAACAGAGAGACAAATGGGTGCCCCCGCGGCCGTTTGCACTCCGACGCTCAGGTCAGTAAGGGTAGAAAACACCATTGCACCTCCGTAACAGAACACTACAAACACCGTGTTCAGGAAGCACGTAACAGAATTGTAACTGAATTCTCTCCCTCGTTCTCAGATCACTTGTGTGTAAAGTGTGGAAAACGTACCTTAGTATGTTAGCGGCGAAACCTTATATACCTTTCCGGTGATTCTGCCACGTGTCTTCTTTTGACTTAAGCGTAACTCTGTGTGAGTGGCCTTACGACACTGTAACCCAACTTAGGGAAATCCCAGTGTGTAAGTCTCCCTTCAGGAAGTGCATCCTCCGCGGGGGGTGACTACGTGGGTGCCAACTCATGCGCCCAGCCTCTAGTCACTCGCCTTGAGAGTGTTTCTGCCCTCCTCACATGCCATGCATGCAGATTACCCCCTGGGACGTTGCCGTCTCATGGGTCGTCTCTGTCCCAGTGGTTCCCTGACGGTGGCGCGTACTGCCGCGTCTCCACGCCTCATGCACAGATACTTCGTGAGTTGGGTCTCTCCTTACTGGTACTAGGAATGTGGCTTGGAAACCACCTTTCTTGCCTATTATCATTCTTCGAGGTACCGAGGCCCGAAGCCTCCACGCCCCTACCGTGCCACCTCCTACTGTGCCGCCCCCTCCACGGTCACTCCTACCCGTGGGTATCGGGGGGTGGCACCACCCAGCTACGAGCACTTCTTGGTCCGAACCCAGTCAACGCCCAAGGCCGGTTAACGCCCGAGGTCGGTCAACGCCCGAGGCCTGGTCGATCCCCTTTCTTACTTCATTGCACCCCTGATGGGTCCTACCAAGTGTTGACTTCGGTCAACGCCCGAGGACGGGTCGATACAGCTCTCATGTTCAACATCATGTTCAACAAATGAGACCATCAAATCTATCAGTGAAATTGACTGCTCAACCCTAATAAAAATGGGTTTTCAAAAGCACAATGATGCATGGATAAACAAACCTAGGGAAGTTCCTTGTTTTGAGTATGAAGAATCAAGCCATGCAGCTGAAGCAACATAAGTTGATGCAGTAGAAGAAGTTCCTGCTCATGAGATGAATGAAGAATCTCCTGCTCATGAGATGAATGAAAAACCTCCTGCTAATTAGGTGGATGAAGTTGTACAAGAAAATGCAATGAAGGCTTTAATTGCTTATAAAGTTCCACTGGACATAGGTGAATCTTTCACAGGTTTTGAAAGACTTATGCTCAATAGGCTGGTCACAATCTCTGCAACAAAGAGCCTATCGTGACATGAATGAATCCAAATTTCACCATCTTGACCATCAAATTGAAGGGGTCCAAGAGCATCTAACTGAGCTTTATTATCGGGAGAAGTAAAATGGTTATTTCAATCTGTTTTTCAGCTTGTATTTGGTTTATTTTCCGGCACTATTTTATTTTTCCTGAACTGTTTTATTTCCTAACTTTTCTGGATTGTATTAAGTGTTGGTTTTACACTTATACTTTTTCTATCTGTTCCGTCCGGTTGACCGGGACGTCTTCGTGCGCGACCTCAACCGTCAGCTAGGGACTCCTTCCCACTGATTGCCTGTGGATTCCTGCAAAAAAGAGGACAAAGAGGCGCCCTAGCGGC
>Ga0123342_1010679_pt1 | contig 10395 bp, 4 predicted proteins | sample Turbeawhitnodule_FD_89960 | JGI IMG/M metagenome (GOLD analysis project Ga0123342, IMG submission 89960) | Root nodule microbial communities of legume samples collected from Mexico - Turtle bean Mexico white nodule | ecosystem: Host-associated > Plants > Roots > Nodule | place: Mexico: Nepantla... | reverse complement strand
TCATTTCTTTTGAGACCACTGTTCTTTTCAAACAAAAAGAAATTGAACAAAAGTACTAACATAACAAATTATAACGTTTATGAACTTTGGTATGCAGGATTGGTACTGCATCAGGACCTTGGACCTTCCTTACTGAAAACTCTAATTCGATCCAGTAGTTCCATGCTGTTTTTAACCATTGTGAGATTTGGTATTCTGATTCTAACGTGCACAGTAGAAGCAGCATTGAAGAGATACCCCATCATGGAGTACCACTGCTTCAGCTACTTCTTCTTCTTCTAAGGGTGGTGGCTCTTTTGAAATGATTGTTTTTATCTGAAGTGATTTTTTTACTCCACATGAATTCACTTGTATATATGTATATGAAAGACAATGTTCGTATATAGATGAGATTTTAGGAAAGAAAGAGCAAACTATATCTGCATTTTTAATTGAATATGAATGCTTTGGTTCTCAATTGGAAGATCTTGAACATAACTGTTTATGGATAAGGATGCAAAGAAGTGTTGATCTCATGCTTGGGACTAGATAAGTGATCAAGGGATCTAAGGATCGTTAATTCGTTGTGGAATAATCATTTAATTGAAGAGAATGATTTTGCTGTGAATATTCAAAGAATTTTGCATCTTGAGTTTCATGTGAGTACCCATTGAACTCAAATCTATTGGGAAAGTGAAGGAAAGTTTGAACTAAGGTGGCTGGTGTAACACTTATGACATCTACCCCTTCTCTATCTGAATCTGAACTTCTTAAATATAAATAATAATATAAAATTATCCTAATGTAAAAATATTTTTTAAAAACTAAAAAATTTCCCAAAAACTAATTTAAATAAAAAGATATTATCATCTTCTTATATAAAAATATCTATATGACAATGATTTATTATGATTCAGCTATCCATCTAAGCAAATAGGGTGTGCCACCCCAACCCACTGTATTTATGATGCAGCTACTACTGAACTACATATCATAGATATTTCTACGAGCAATTTAAGGAACATTTTTCTTATATAAAAATATATCTACATCAAAATAAAAATATGATATTATAGTGATTATCATATTCCTATTTTCTTTTTTCATATTATCAGAACCACTCTTCAACTACATTTAATGGCTATACCTACCTTGTATCAAGTGAAGAGATGAAACCATTCAAACTACACCAAGTTCTCCTTGCATTCCCACATATCTCCCAAAACACACATCATGGCCGAATCACTTATTTTCAGCTTCGCAGAATCACTCATAGGGAAGATTGCTTCTCGTGCAGTTGAAGAAGCTTCCTTGGCGGTTGGTGTGCATAGCGAGCTACAACAGATGAAAGCAACTATGGCACTCATCAGAGGTGTGCTCTTAGATGCTCAGCAAAAGAATCCGCTGAGCAGTGCATTGACCGAATGGCTGAGACAGGTGAAGCACGTGTTTTCTGATGCTGAAGACATAGTTGATGATTTTCAATGCGAAGCCTTGCGAAAGCACGTTGTCAACACCTATGGTAGCTGCACAAAGAAGGTAATTCGTTTCTTCTCAACAAGTAGTCCTCTTGTTTATCGTCTTAGAATGGCACATCGCATTCAAGATATCAACACCATGTTGGCCAGACTTTCAGATCAAAGAAGCATGTTTGGCCTTCAAATCATTGACCAAGATACACATGTCGTGCACGTGAGGGAAACGACTCATTCTTATGTAAACCCTTCCAATGTTACAGGAAGGGAACATGACAAAAATCAAATAGTCAAACTTTTGGTGCAAGATGGTAATCACCAAAGTCTTTCTGTTATTCCCATTGTGGGAATGGGAGGCTTGGGAAAAACCACACTTGCTAAGTTGATCTTCAATGACACCAACATTGATGCATGTTTTCCCTTGAAGATGTGGGTGTGTGTCTCTAATGATTTTGAACTTAGGAATGTGCTCATTAAAATCCTCAGTTCTGCTATAAACCCAACTAGGGAAAACTTCAATAACTTTGAGACAGAGCAACTTCAAAATCGTTTGAGAAATACAATTCAAGGTCAGAAGTTCTTGCTTGTGTTGGATGACGTGTGGAACGAGGATCATGCAAGATGGGAGGAGTTGAAGGACATAATAGATGTAGGTGTTGAAGGGTGTAAAATCCTAGTGACTACTCGTAGCCATAAAATAGCTACCATGATGTGCACCAAATCCTCCAACTCTTACCTTCTGGAACGCCTTTCTGAAGAGGATTCCTTCTCTCTATTTGTGAAAACGGCTTTTAAAGAAGGGAAAGAAGAAAGATATCCACAGTTGTTGGAGATTGGGAAAGAAATTGTGAACAAGTGTGGAGGAATACCATTGGCAGTGAAAACTTTAGCAAGTTCACTATTCTCTGTGGTTGATAAAACCAAGTGGGAGTCTATGAGGGACGACAAGATTTGGAATTTGCCACAAAAAGAAAGAGACATTTTGCCTGCTCTTGAAATAAGTTACAATCAACTTCCCTCACATTTGAAACCTTGTTTTGTTTGCTTCTCCCTTTTTTCTGAGGGTTCTGAATTCTTTAGCTTTTATGTTACTAAGTTGTGGGAGGCACTTGGTTTTCTTCCACCACCAAATGAAAATGAGACAATGGATGATGTTGCCATTCAATTTTTGCATGAGCTGTGGTCAAGATCTTTTCTCACAGATTTCACTGAATTGAGCCATGGTTACAGTTTTAAATTACATGATCTGATTCATGATCTTGCTATGTATGCTGCCAAAGGTGAGTTTCAAACAATATACCCTCGCAGTTCAAAAATATCTCCCAATGCTCGACATTTGGCATTCAGTGAGAATAATTTGCTAGACCAAGCTGAGATTCCCACAGGTCTGAGAACTATAATTTTTCCTGATGAAGCTTCCAATGAAGTTTTCATGAATACATTGGTGTCAAGGTGCAAATACTTGAGGTTTTTGGAATTAAGTAACTCTAAATTAGAGAGTTTACCTCCCTCCCTTGGAAAGTTGAAACATTTAAGATATCTCTGTCTCTTTGGGAATAAAAAGCTCAAGGGACTCCCTTCCTCAGTATGCAACCTGCAAAATTTGGAAACTTTGAACCTTAATGGATGCACAGAGCTACAAGAATTGCCCAAAGGAATGAGAAAACTTATCAGCCTACGTCACCTACACATAACCACAAAGCAACTTCATTTTCCGGACAAAGAAATAGCAAATTTGACTTCTTTAGAGACTTTGACATTCAATTCTTGTGATAATTTGGAGTCACTGTTTGAAGGGATACAACTTTCTACTCTTAAAAATTTGTCTTTACATCACTGCGGGAATCTAAAGTCTTTGTCCTTTCATGTCATAACAAATTTGGAGAATTTGGTTATCGAGAGTTGTTGTGAGTTGGAATTGTCAATGGACTTTGGCAACCAAATCCCTGACTTAAGGCTAAAGTCTCTTGGTCTTAAAAGTTTGCAACAGTTGGTCACTTTGCCTCAATGTTTGCAAGGATCTGTGAACACACTACATTCCTTGGTGATTGCTGACTGCAACAATCTTAAGGAGCTTCCTGAATGGCTGTCATCTATGATTTGTCTCAAACTGCTTGTAATTGAGTACTGTCCATACCTGCAGTCACTCCCTGATAACCTCACAAATCTTGAAAATCTAGTGATTAACAACTGTCCTGAATTATGCAGAAGATACCAGCCGGGGGTTGGACAGGATTGCCACAAAATATCTCACATCAAACAAGTTTTTGTTGGTGAATTGGAAGAGTGATGACAAATCTTTGATAGCAGAAAGTTTAAGGTATTGAATTTTGTTTCTTTGGTTTCCATAGCAGATTGTTGTTTTAGACCACCTTTTTGCTATTTTGGAAAGAAGGGATTTTCATTTTTACATAGTAAGTTATTTCATCAACAACTTACGTAGCAAAGACACGGATACGACATTGACACGGATACGACATAGATACAAATACAGAAATACATATAATATCTATATGTTGGACATGGGAACACAGATACGTATAATCTCTAAATGTAGGACATGAGACACGAATCTATATATTATACAATTATGAATATAAATTGACAATAAAATATTTATGTGTACAAATATGTTTCAGATTTTTTTTAGCAGGAAAATATTGTTCATGGCTAGTTCAAAAGAATTTGTTCCTTACTTTTACAATCATAATAAAAAAATTTACAATAAATTTGAGTTTTTAGAAAATTAGTGTATTTCTCCTTTTTAAAATTGTGTTAGAACCATACTAGAATTGTCAGAAATCTAACAAATATTTTTTAAATTGAATACTTCACCGATACATATCCTACGAGTGTCGATTTCCGATACATATATCCGACACGAACATGTTATTTAAGAGAAGTATTCAAGCCAGCAAAATCCTTAATAGATATTTAAGTTTGTTAAGGATGTTGACTAAATTGTTTCTCTCAATTCCTATAATCCATCACTTTCTTGGAAAAAAAGAGATACCCTATAAGGAATTTTATGAACTTTGGTTTGCAGGAGTGATACTGGATCAGAACCTTGGAGTTTTCTTAAGGAATGTATAAAACATTGTACATTGGAGCAGTTATCTTGGAGTTATTTTTCTGTTAAAAGATCAATTTGAAGGTATGAGAATTAGTTGTTATTGGTAGTTGTATTTGTAACTGTTGTGTTTGTAAATTTTCATACTATGAAAAATAAAAGAATTCTGAGAGCATTTTCTTTTCTTTCAAATTCAAGTACAGGAATCAAACTATAAACTTGACTCCTACATCCAGCAAATATGAAAAAGTTAAATTATATATAAAAAAAAGTCATAGACTTATTATCTTAAAATTTCTAAATTAAAGATTTTGTTTGATAACTTATAGGTACTGATTTTTTCTTGTATAAAAAATTATATATTTATATATATATATATATATATAATGTAATATATTACAATATCTATAGTGTATATTAAATACATAACAATACATATTATTTTATATATAATATTAGTAAAAATTGACTTTAGTTACATGAAGAAAAAAAAAGTTTCTTTAGTTTTCATCTATGAAAAAGTTGAAATTTTGCTTCCACCAACATATTGCCAAAGGTCATATTTTTAAAGATACCAATACTTCAGTGTTATTTGTCTTTCACACAGGTTAAATGATCGTCAATGACAATCCTAACAATTAATCACATTTATCTCTATTATATCTAATAAGAATAAACACTAAATAAGATTTTATCTTCTTCTTACTCAAATATTGTTTATTCCATCACCTTACTGCCCCAACTTAGGTCACAAGCCACTATTCCTAGTTCAACAACAATTAGTGTTTATCATTACTTTATATATCCTAAATAATTACATTATCCGTCAGATGTGGGTTTTAAAGTCATGTGTGTTCTTGGCTAAAGATTGCAAATAAAAGCCTTAATTTAAAATATTTCAAAATTATGAGAATTAAATATTAATAATTATAACTAAAACTAAAATTACACATAAATTAATATATGTACATCAAAAGTTAAAACAAAATACACAAGGTTTTTTGAAGTATGATTTTGTAATAAAAAAAAGTATGAATTATATAAACCAACTACCATCAATCATAAGAAATATGCAAATATTGTTGAAGTGTTTTATTAAGGTTCTACCATAAATCTTTGGAGGAATTTAACAAAGGTTAAAAAAGTCTATTATTTTTGTTGAGATTTTAGAATAAACATTTTGAAACTTATCAAAAGTTAAAATGATCCCGTTAATTTGTTAACGTTTTAGTAATTTAACCAAGGTTAAAAAAGCCTATGTTATTTTGCTTAGATTTTAAAATAAATATTATGAGTTATTTTGCTAAGGTTTTAAAATAAGCCTTTCAAATTTAACAAAGGTTAAAAAAACTTATGTTATTTTACTAAAGTCTTAAAATAACCTTTGGAACTTAAACAAAGATTAAATAAGTCTGTTAATTAAATTAATTATTAAATTATATTAACCTCCGTTAAATAATTTTCGTTAATTTTCTTTTTCTTGTATTAGAATTAATAGATTTATCAATATTTTTTAAATTGATTTGATTATAATTAATTTTAAATTAAGAACTCTATACTTATCTTTGTTGACAAAACAAGCTTGCCCAAGGGGACTTGAATTTTCAGACACAAAATAGTAATCTTTCATTTGAAGTCATTATTTGTATATATCTCTTTATTATACGTTACAACTTTGTAAAATAAATAAATTATTATTAAACTCTCTACTTTTTAAATAAGTGATTTTTTTTAAATGTTTCAAAAATATATATTTAAAGTTTAACTAAATCGGTCCAATACATGTTATCATTATAAAAGATAATCTGATAAATAATATATTTTGATATATTATATTTTTAGATTATAACTCTTTCCATCAAAATTTATGTTAACATAGGTGCATGAAGAATTTTGGTAGCACATGTAATTAATGATTGGATTTGTATTTTTTTCATGATTAATTTGTTATTAACTTTTTTTTTCAAAATGTTATTATAAATATTTTATACTAAATTCAATTCATATATAATTTTATAGGATAATTTTTTTTATAGTGGACCAAGTAGAAAATTTTACCATTTCAAAAACTTTAAATATTAAATGTGAATTTAATTTTTTTATTCTGAAATGTGGAAAAAATGTAAGCATTCATTACCCTTACTCCAATGGGTTTAAAATCAATCACAGAGAGATTTGAAATAGAAAACGCGATTCCTATTGCAGAAGTGCTTCCCAGCTTTCTCTTCGAACCACTCAGATTTCTGAAACCAAAACGCTATTCCAATTCAAATCAAAATCGCATTTTTCAATTCCTCTTCGCAACTCCCATGACGTATTCACGTTCCGCGCGGGAATGAACGCTCCCGCATTCTCTGAAACCCTCGAAGAGCGTTGGTAACCACAATTCAAAGCCATTTAAGGTTTCGGTGCACTAGAAAACACCATAGACCATGGACGGTGGCGAAGATCCTTCAGCATTGGCTTGGGTTTGGGTCATTGAAGCTCTATCAGCCTGTAAAGCAATCTCGACTCCCATGTTGCAGGGTAAAAAGGACCATACACGTTTCTTTTCCTTTTAATTTCGTTTTTGGTGAAAAAATTCATGATTAATGCAGTTGTTGTTGATGATGATGTAGGTTTGATTGACTCAGCACCTGTCGGGATGGATAAATTTGGTGAAATTACAAAGGAGATAGTTTCTTTGAGGTGTTTGGAGGAACTGCCCACTAGTGTGGTTGAACGTGTAGCTTCTTCTACATCGGATTCCAGAGCTGGATTTGACATTTCGCGGGGTTGTCAAGATGTCCTCCAGGAAATATTGAATGAGGTAAAACAATTTCAAATTTTAAGTGTGTTTGATATGATCATATCACAGTAGGAAGTGTTAGAATTGAGTTAGCCATGGTTTGATTTTAATATAGACAAGGTTGTTTAGTTATTGTTGGGTAAAATTGATTTTGCATCTAAATCTTGGTTTGACTAGGACTAATTAAAAGTAAATTGATTTGAGGTGAGAAGTCTACGCTTAAGTTATACTTGAAACTTGCTTTTGAGATAAAAATATACAAGCATAAATTACTTAGCTTCAAAGTTAATATTAACCCAAATCAATTTTGTAAATGTTCACCCAAATACACACTAAATCTCCTTCGATATGTAAATGGCATAGTTTACTTTCCCTGTATAATGTTGGAAGCTATTTGAACTAATTTGAATACTCATATTGTGTTTCAGTTTGTTTTGGAAAATGTTTCTTCTTTTCATTTACTGTGTTCATATAAACAATTACATCACTGGCACTTCATTTTTACTTTATTTCTTGTTTAAAGATTTTATACTGGAAATAATCAAAACGTGATTTTTGTTGTTTCCAGACTCTAGTATTTTATTTTATTTTATTTGAAGATGGATCTTTATGATTATGCTAATAAATCTCCCTCTATTCTTTATGTAACGTATAAAGCAGACCCCATTATCAAATCTGAAAATGACTGGAGCAGAGCTTTTGAAATCAGATGTTTACCCGTTTATAAATCACAAAAGAGCTGGCAATTTGAAATGTCACTTAGAGCAGGTAATGGAAGTGTCCTTTGAGAACTCTCCTGTATGAGATTTGTACATTTTCATCCCATTTTTGTATGATCTGTTTCTTTTCCTAATCCTGAATAGCTGAGACAAACAATCTTGGAAGGTACTCATCCTCATACTGATTACTTGAAAGAAAGGAGTGGATTATTTCCTCGGAATAATGGTTATTCGGTGATTGTAAATGATGTCAAACGTGATGATCATTCAGCTAAGGAAGTTGGGAACTCCACCAATACTGAAAATATGGTAGGAAATGATATCTCAGTGTCCTTAACTTTAGAGAATGGGAATAAAACTTCCAAAGAACACTTGCTTGATAATAATTCTTCACCCTCCACGAGGAGTAGGGTTTACTCAGCTGATGATTATCTTACAGAACACTTTGATAGAAAGCAAGTCTGTCTAAATGAATGTGATGATTTCTGTAGAACTTCAAAGAGGGTTAAATTTTCTGCATCTACAAGTTTTGAGTCTAAGAAAGAGAAGCCAGTTTCTCAACTCAAACAGGAAGTGTCAGAACATTTAACTGAAAGAATTCTTCTAGTTTCTGAACGAGGAGATCATCATGTAGAAAATAATAACAAAGAAACTCTGGGTGGTGGGTCCTCAGAGGATATTCCCAATAAATGCACTGTTTCAAAATTGTGCCAACCTAGCAGCCATATTGAAGTTCCCCGTGATGAATCAAATACTCCTTTTAATGATGCTTTGATGCTTCAACCTACATTTGGTGCTGAAAATTCTAAGCAACTGCAGGTCGAGTCAATTCCACATGTTTCACTCGCAGATGGAATCCTGCTTGAGATTTCCGGAAGTAAACATAGGTCTAAACTTGAAAAAGGTTTACAACTCAAAGATCCAAATGACTCACAGCAGCAAATTGCTGGTGTTAAAGCTCCAGATCATACTGGGAATGGTTGTGGGGTAGAGAAATCAGGTGATATTGTGTATCAAGGTGAAAAAATTAGCCTTGAAATGGAAAAGCAGGCAGAACAAAATCTGTGTTTGAAGTGTAATGAAAGTGATCAATTACCAATTTCTGATGTAAATGTCATCCAATCAGTGGTTACTGAATGTTGTCTTGGTATGACAACTACCCTTCCAACAAATGATGCTAAGGCAGAAAAAAATCAGCAAATAATTAATCTACAGCAACCCAAACAGACAGAACCAGATATCACAGCTTTAAATCTCTCCCAGGAGCCAGTTGTTTGTGATAAAACTATAGTTGGTGCAGTTATTGGTTGTGAAGCTGAGCAATCAAGTGATAGTGATGGATATCACAACGAAAAAAAATGTCTTGAAGCAAAAAAGCATGAATTCCTGCGCTCCCACTTCACAGTTGATCAAGATTTCTCAGCAATGAATGAACTAAATAAACAAAATCTTTGCATGAAGTGTAATCAAGGTGGCCAATTACTGGCTTGTAAAACAACTACTTGTCCATTGATGGTGCATGAAGACTGTCTAGGTTCATCTGTACAGTTGGATGCAGAGGGCAACTTTTTTTGCCCATTTTGTGCATATTCTCGCACTATTTCAGAATATGTTGAAGCTAAGGAAAAAGCTTCCTTGGCAAGGAAGGACTTAACCATCTTTATTAGTAAAGGTAAAATGAGTCAAGCTGCTGACAATCTTCTTTATGAATTTCGTACGCAAGAACATTGTTTTTCAAGAAAGAGTAGTGAGTGTGAACATATTCATGTAAAAAACAACAAAGATGATCAGTTGACAAGGTGTGAAGACAATAGAGAAGATCATGTTGGTGAGCATGCAAATGAAGCCAATAATCTTCAGTTTGGAAGAAGTGAGCAACAAAATTCATCATGCAGAGAAAAGGAAAATGTAAGCAATGGATCAGTTGAAATTTTAAGAGAAGAGAAAATTGGTGAAATGCGAAATGCAAAGAACATAACTGGTGTAAGAGTTGAAGAAAATGAAGTGCCAACTGACCATGTAGATGGACATGATGTTGACACATGTACTGGTGAAAAAACAAATAATGCCCTTGTTAATAAAAGCAATGCTGGATATGAAACTCCACAAGAAATGACAAAACAGCAAGCTATTGATGGAGCAACAGAGCCAGTTTGTGCACATAATACTGGAAAAGAGGAAATGTCTGAAATTGAATGTGATAAACATAGTACTTCTAGTTCTAGATACTCCATGAGATACCGTAAACATGAAATGCAATGGTAAGTTCTTAAACTTTCCCTACCATATGTGATTATTAATATCTGAGTAGTTGGGCTGCTAAGGAGTTCTACCATATTTGGTGAAGGGAGTTTTAAATACTTT
>Ga0123342_1010677_pt1 | contig 10396 bp, 2 predicted proteins | sample Turbeawhitnodule_FD_89960 | JGI IMG/M metagenome (GOLD analysis project Ga0123342, IMG submission 89960) | Root nodule microbial communities of legume samples collected from Mexico - Turtle bean Mexico white nodule | ecosystem: Host-associated > Plants > Roots > Nodule | place: Mexico: Nepantla... | reverse complement strand
CTTGGTTACTGACCCCCGATCACCGCTCTTGGCGATCGCCTCCCTGGTCTCTCTGTCACCTGGTCCACGTGTCACCCTGCGAGTGGTCCACGTGGTTCTCTGCTGCTGACGTCATCGACTACCTATGACCGATCGGATCAATCCATAACATGAAATACGAAAATATATTCTCTTAAATGTGTGTGTGCAAGAAATTGACTTTGGATCACGACATAATGTTACAAGGTCACCACAGGACAAATAATAGGGACAAACACTTTAGATTATTCATCAACCAACAAAAATAAAACAAGATCAATATTTCAGTTAATAAACCAATGAATAGAAAATGTATTACCTTTGGTGAAACTAAATACAACACTTCCATTGTAAGGTCACTAATAACACCACCTAACCATCATGAAAAAGGATGCACAATTCCTGCTTGGAAGAGAATGTGAAAGAGAAACAAACCCTATAACAAATGCTTGAAGAGAGCTGAAACAGAAGCTGGAGGAGAAGACCAAACGAAGAGAAGACGACACTGAAGTTAGAGGAGAAGTGGAGAAGAAATGAAAAAAAGTAAATATGCATCCCAAAATGTTTAAAGCTAAAATCAGAACATAAACAAACACCAAAATTTTAAATATTTTCATAATTAGAATATTGCATAGGATCTACAAACCAATTAAAATATTTTATTTTATTTTTCCGGATGGACGGTTGTATCTTGGGCATCCAATTTTGGGTTGTTAAACAAACATTTTTCAAATTATAAATTTTCCTTTTTCTCTGCACCCACTCCACTCTCTCATGCATAAAAAAGCACACATTAGCAGCACTTTTCTCTGCACTGCGCACCAACAGAAACACTCACGCCATTCCTTTTTCTCCTACACACATATAGAGAACACTTATCTCCTAGACACTCACGGCGCCACCCATTCACTCACATTCACACACTTTTTTTTTTTTCACTTAACCTACTCGCTCTCACTTTTTCACTAAACCCTCTCACTCGCCTCTCATTCACACTCACACAAACCCTCCACTGCTCTCATTCCCTCTCCTTTCATTCACCTTCACTGCACTAATACGATTCCACTCTTCACTCATTCTGTACTCTTTTCACTTACCATATACACACACGAAGAAGTTAGCTAAAGAAGAAGTGGAAAGCGAAAAACAGTTTAAGAAAGAAGCCAGAAAAGAAAGGCAAGGAGAGGAGAAAGGCACGGTGAAAAACACCAAGAGTAAAGAAGGATTGAAGTCCTTTTCAGAGATGTTTTGGATCGGAGGTTTGCTTCTCTAGTACTCTAGAAATGCCTCCGCTGTTTGTTTTTCCGGTTGCCTTTGCAATGAAACGCTGCTGCACCTCTTTGATTTGGAGAATTTAAATGTGCATGAAAATTGGAATTGAAAGGAGTGGTAGATAGAGGTCACGTAAAAGAAAGGAGAAAGGCAAAGGGGCTCCACGGTTTTTGTCTTAAATGGGTGAGTAAAACTTTCGGGTTTTTTACCCAGATGGGGCAGTTTTAAAAGGGAATCAGCAAAATAAAGTTGGTTTCTAAAACCCTACGAATTAGAATTCAACGTGCAAACATGGAATCAATTTATTACGAATAAGTGTGTCAAGGTGCATGTCAAAGTAGAATCGTACTAAAGTGATATTACTTTAGTTTTCGTGTCACCTGATATGTGTAATTAAAATTAAACGAAAGTCGTAGTAGGTTGGGATGAGTTTTGTCTAAATAATTTTTTTATACATGTATTTTTAAATAATGAATATTAATATATATATATATATTATTAATTATTTAATTACATTTAGAATTAGTTAAAATTATATATTAAATGGTTATTTTAAAATATTACTTTCCAATTTATGTAAATAATAATATTATTTTATGTAAATAGTATATAAAATTGGACGTGAAAAATATAACTTTCATAATCGTATAAAAGGAGAGGAGGAAAGATCATTTTAATAAAATTTTAAAGATAATAAAAATGTGTTTAAAAGAATTGTTTGGATAAATTACTAGAGTTAACATATAAATTAGCTTGTTAGTTTTATAGAGGAATATTAGTTATTGGTGAATTTAAGTTTCAGTTGAATAAAATAAAATAAAGACATAAATAAATAGGTAAAAAAATGAGAAAATTAATAATGAAATTTGGGATTGAATTTTATTATGAAACTTGTTTGTATGAACATTTTCTTCTAGTATGACCTGCTCTCCTATAATATGAACATTTTTGTAGACTTAGTAGTAATTGGATTATCTATTTCGTTATGGATACGTTAAGTGTTTGGTCTTCTTGATTCAAGTCGACGCATCAAGGGGTAAAGTAACAATTTTGGTCACATATAAGTAGATCAATAATCCACATTTTGAACTAGATAAAATTGGACATGATCCATCAGGTTTATTGGGATGTGATGAGTGGTAAAGACTTGCATTTAATATGCAAGAGGAGTGCCCATGGGGCCTTAAAAAAAACTAGATAAAATTGAACCTCGTAAGCCTTGATAATATTGTAGGGACTGTACATTGGGACCACAAATGTCGTCATTCTAAATGACAAAATGAAAAAAAGCAATTATGTGTGCGTAAGGCAGGCGTAGAGCTTGAAAGTCCTCACAATCACACCATCATTCAGTTAATTTAACTATGTATGTGATAGGGTAGCATCACAGTTGCGAAGTGGCTATCTCTTGGATGTTGAACACTAAATTTTCTCGGTCATATCTTTGCATATAACACATAACAGATTGTGACTCATTTTTTCTCAACAGAGCAACTATATCCCAACTCGTAACATGCACTGCATGTGGGTTCCTCATTCAACAAACCAAGCTTTTGTCCTTTTAAATGTGGTCTTAACCAAAGCACAAGTTAATAATGATTAAGCCCTTTTTCAAGATGAAATTCACGCTTTCAAAAAGATTTGTTCTCGTGTTCTTGTACCTCTTTCCTCCGTCATAAGTCAGCATCCATTTTTGCAATGGTATTTGATCAATCCAAGAAACTGCATGCCAAAATTCTACTTACATCGTCGATAAATTTGTTTTAAAGTCGGCTACTTCATTCCATACCTTATGACAATTTAAAAAATGGGATTAGTGGAAAAGGTTATGAATTGATTAGTGTGTGAATGAAGTTGGGGAATGTTTACCCATGTTTATCAGTTACCACTTTAACTCAACATTTTTGAACCTTTTTGTTAAAATTGGATGTTATATAAGGTTGGACCATCTCCTTCCTAAGCAACTTCTAGAGATTATAATGTTAATAGTATTGTTGTTCCTCTATCAGTAATCATGCATAGATTTGATTGAGGCATCACATATGCTTGTTAAAAGAATCATATAAGGGCAACCTTTGTTTCACCCTCAATAACGCCGAAAGCTAATAGGAAGATGTTTTGGTTCTCATCTTGGCTGATGACAATCAACAAAGTTCTGTGATATTTATCGGTCAAGAATGTGCCATTAACTTAAACTATGGGCTTACAATAGTTGAACCTGTCAATGCATGGCTTGAATAACCAGACACACATTCTAAGATGTAAGTAGACTAGTCTTGAACACCATCAACAATATATGGACAAGTAATATATTGCACAATAGTTCGTGAGACATTATCTTGTACAAATTGCAACCATCTTGGAAGATGATTATATGATTCGTCTTAGTCACGAAACTCCATTGCAAGAGTCTTTAGTTTAGCTATCCAGGCTTTTCTATAGCTCATTAAATAACTTAAACGATTCTTTATTTCCACAAACCTTTTATCAAAATTGATGGATTCACCTTCACTGAATTTACCACAAAGGAAGTTATTTGGGTTGAGTTCAAATTGATATGATCAACTGATAGAGTTGTGCTCAAACAGGTGTGAGGAGCTTCAATTTTTTTGACTTTCCACTGATGCTAGATTTTCCTATAAGAGACTCAGATGCACCATTCAATTGTTGTTATAATTAATGGAATGACCACCATATTTATTCGACTTTGATTCCACCACCACAAACTCATAGTCTTGATCGATGTGGTATTGTTTTAATGCATTCAACGTTGACTCCTTTGAATTGAAACACATACACTATAAAAGGTCAAATTGTATATTTTGGATTACAAGACTAAATGATTTAACATTGTGGTTGGAGGATGTTGGTAAGGTGTCTTCCTCCAGTATGTACTCCTCTTGTTCGTCATTGTCAATAAATTCATTAATCATATCTATAATGATATAGCTTTTTTCTTTATGTTGCAAAAACTTCCACTAATATACCAAGAATCTATCTACACTATAAATATAGAACATGAAATTGTAATAAACAAATTGATTTTAAACCATGCAAATGTTAAAGGAAAATTGTAGACTTCGAAGTATATATGATTACCTTGTGTACAAGTCACTCTTGTTGATGCTTGCAATATTGAAGGACGTCTTTACACTCTTACACGATCACTCAATGAGATGTATGGAACAATGTGAATATGGGTAGTGTACCTAACAACCACCAATGTATATATTATTGTAAATTACTTCTTTCGTGAATCATACATTCACATTCTACCAATGAATTATTCCTTTATTGAATTTTAAAGGTATCATAGACCCTGAACCCTAAGTGGTTAGGTTTGATACTATACCAAATTGATAACTCAATGTTGTCATTTCTCAATAGCTTAACAAATGTTATCAAAAGAATTGATATCTTTCTTAAACGATTTATAATATATCAAGAGTTAAGGTTAAAATAATGATTAAATTAATTGATTAATTATAAATATTGAATAAAAATTTGAAAAATTAAATGAAAAAATTAATAAAATCAATATTTTATACATTTTATATAGTTGAATTAGGTTATATTTTAATGATATGTTTTTTTAATTATGTATTATATATGTTTTCATTTATCTTTCATAATTAATACTTGAACCTACACCTCCCTTTCTCTCTCTCTCGTAGACAATACTCCTTAATAAGAAAAGTATTTTAAAAATCATTAATAATAATAAAGATTAATTCAGTACATTATAATATTTAAAAAAGTTAACTAAATTATTTATATTCAAAACTTATTGTATTAAAGATAAGAACGAATATTATGTTGTTGATAAAGAAACAAAAAAGATTAATGTTTGAAGTTATTGCTTTGGTTTTATAGTTGTAGAAAGATCCTTGTAGAAGTATCAAGTGTTTGAAAAATGTGCCACATAGTGATTATTAATGCGTCGGTGTGTTACAATTGATGTATGTTTATTAGACCTTGCCTAGGAACCAACCATCTGTCCATGCGTGAAATGCTGCCAACGCAGACATCTGACAAATGATAGTAACAAAATGAGTTTTTCAACACAGTAGGTTAAAAGAATATAAAGTATACAACTTTTTTTTATCTAAAATTTTAACTTTTATATATATAATAACAACAATACTTTTTTTATATCATCAATTATTATTTTTATATCATCAGTTTATAAAAGTTTAGTTTATTCTGCATGCTTATTTACCAATTAGACCTTTTATATTCATAAAATAACTATCTCTAAACTAAAAACATAGCGCATTTTAACTTTTAAATAAAAATAAATTTATTACTATTTACTTACTTAAATATTTTTTTTATCGGCATTGTACTATTAAGTTTATATTACAAAGGTTTTAATAGCTCAAAGTATATCATTTTTAAATATTATTTTGTTAAAAACAGTTTAATTTATGGATAAAATATGTAAAGTTCAGTTTTAGTTTTTATAAGTAAATTTGTTTATTTCATTATTATTTTAAATTTTATTGTCTTTTCATGTTTTATATTATTTAGATAGCGTCTTATAAATTAAGAAAGTAGTTTAGATAGCTTTTAAAATATTTAAAGTATTGTACTTTAGAATTTGAAGAACAAAGATTAAAAAATAGAAACATTGAAATTAAGAGGACTAAAACACATGAACTATTTATACTCATCTTAACTTTGCATATAGCTTCTCTATTTGTAATATAATTTGTTAAATGAAAATAGTTTGATTAGAGTGACTATAACACATTTAACCCTTTTTTTATATATTATTTTAGAGATTTTTTTAGGAAGTTCTACCTCACGATTATTACTCGCAATTATTAATTTTATGAAAATGCTACCTCTGTAATCTTTTTATCAAAGTTCTAAGAAAAAGTTTAGAGGCTTTTTTATGAAAGTTTAATCTCATATTATTATTCTTTTCTTTTCTTGGGTTTGATAACAAGAATACAAGGAAAAGAATATAATAAGACAATTGTATTATATTAAAAAAAAATTATATATATATATATAATTGATTCTCAATTTAACGTATATATTAATATTATTATTATGTTTGTGAAAAATTTGTTAGAACTATATGTAATTGATGAATTCAACGTTTCTCATGGAGAATATGAAGATTAACAATCATAATAATTTAGGAATATTTTATGTTGAGTTGTCTTCATTGTTTTTCGCGAAGAATATGAAGATTATAGCAATCATTATAAAGATTTAGGAATATTTTAAATTGTGTTGTGTCGATTAGGAATTGTTGTAAGTTTTCTTCTTTATTATTTGATCTTGAAATTAGAGCTAAATTTTTTTTCCAAATAAATTAGAATATGTCTTGGTGATAAGTAATTTTTCTAATTAATTAAAAGATGTTTGTAATCTGATGAAATATTTTAGTTAGTATGGAACAATTGCAGAAAATATTTTAATTGATTAGATAACTATTTTAATCGATTAAAATAACTTAAAACCATGAAGAATCTGATCTCTCAATTTTAATATGTTAAAATAAGTTTTTAATAAATTAAAATCATTTAATTTTAGTAAAGGTTTTGAACTATTTTAATGTGTTAAAACAACGAAATAATCAATAAATTTCACTATTAACATATCAAAACAAATACATTAAATGCTATATAACTTTCTCATTTCTAAACCATTTGACAAGAAATTAAAACTAAATAATTTTATGAAATCTTTTCTAGTGTTAGAGAGAGTTAAAATTAGCTAAATTGTTCTTCAAACTTTCTGTGCAAATTTTGTGATTAATACCATGTTGGAAAGAAAACATATGGTTTCACTTAGTTTATTCTTTTATAGGTTTGCTTGCTCTTATTTTCCAATTCGATTTGTGTCTTAAGATTGTTTCTAGATAGAGTTTCTTGATATAGTGACATGGTGTGTAATCAAATCTTGTATAGTGTGTGTGCTTCCATGTGTTCCCGCATACCAATATATGGGTGTCATCCGCATTTGGATCAACATATTTATTCATATGAAAGAGCGCGAATTTGTAGGATGTTGTGGTTTTTTTCATCCACTCTCATGTACGAAGAAAGGAGAAGGAAAGAAAGTCACATCACGTCTTAAGTAAATACGCTTTTGTCCTTATTTTGGCGTGCATGAGAAAGTAAGCTTTTGCATTAAGTAAATACGCTTTTGTCCTTATTTTGGCGTGCATGAGAAAGTAAGTTTTTGCATTAAATAAATACGCTTTTGTCCTTATTTTGGCGTGCATGAGATAGTAAGCTTTTGCACTGTGAAGACATGTGAGTTGAGAATGTTGTTTTGTTTCAATGGTTTTGTTTAAAGGAGAATTTCATAAATAAATAAAATATAATCGATTATGGAGGTTAAAACACATTCACAAAAATCGATTTAATGAATTTTTTTGTGTGCCTAATTGATTGTGTTGGTTAATAGGCAGTCATGAAATCAATTTTGAACTCTTTTTTTTGCTTGAAAAATCGATTTTGGTGGATTTAAGTTGAGGTGTAAAATCAATTTGGTGACTTATTGTAAGGGAGAAAAAATCGATTGAGTGATTTATTTTAAAGGTAAATCGATTGTGTGCTATTTTAGGTTATTTAGAAAATCGATTGTGTGTATATTTTTTGTATAATTATTATTTTAATTAATGTGTTATAAATTTATATTTTTATTTTAATGTGTTATAAATTTATATTTGTAAATATTTTCAGTTAGTATATATATATATAACTAAGAAAACAAAATAAGAAAAAACGGTTAAAACAATTAAGTTTAAACACTATTTGATATATAAACGATTTATTTAAACTTAACGCTATTTATCTGATTGGTGGATTTTTTTTTTAATTTTTCATCATATGTTGGAGTCCATTATAAGTAATTTGAAGAGTTAGTGTAAGACTCAAAATTCTGATTTTAAAGAGAAAAAAGATAAATTGAGACAACGTCTGCACCCTTTTCCTTAATTTGGGTACATGATTTTCACTTCATAGATGAACAATACACACTACTTTTAAAATTTATGGATGACAACTTTAAGAAATAATTCATACTCGAAGTCAAAAGAATCATTTTGGTTGTACAACTAACACTCTGTACTGTTTGACCATCTCAAAAAGTTAAGAACAGAAACCAGAAAGTGGTCCGGCAAAAAAGGGATGGTAGCCTTTTCACAAGAGGGGACTACGATCCTTCATCTCAAATGCTTCAAACAATGAGCTTAATTTGAATGCAAAACTGTCATATTCAAAATATTTATAATTATATCGGTGGAAGTAGAGTCAGTTAGGTCACTAGATATCATGTCACTGGTATAAGTAACCAACACGATAAATTAGTTATATTAATAAAAAATAAAAAAATACGTGATAAATATGTCATAAATCATGATATTTTATTAAAGATACATGGTACAACTCATATAGTCTACTATTAACATTATAAATAGACATTTAAATAAATATAGTCTACTATTAACATTATAAATAGATATTGTTACACAAGAGTAAGATATATTTTTATCAATATATCATTCATTTTAATACAGAATACTTATTTGATTGATTATCAAAGAACTTTTTATAGATTTATTCTCGATCGAGTATCCGAGAGCAAATTAAAAATAAGAGGAGGGAGAGAGACAATTATTCAAACCTAACAAGTACTATCTATACCCTATAAAAATACAATAATAATATAGTTTTATTAAATATCATATATTTATTACATTAAATAAAATAGTAAATCTTAAAAATATATATTAATTTTTTATTTATTATTCTTGTATTATAGTCTATTATCTAGTATATCTCAAAGAAAAAAAAGTTATATTTATAATATACATGACAATAAACTAGTCGGAAAACATACTTACCTTTTTTTACTTCACAAAAAGACGAGAAATATTGAAAACTTTAAAAGATACAAATTCACATTTTTAAACTTGCATTTTAGTATATTTAGATAAATCGATATAAAACTTATAATTGTTTTTTACAATTTTAGTCTATTTAAATATTTTAAATATTTATTTTACGTTTATTATTTAGTTTTCATACTAAATCTTTCAAATAAATGTTTTAACTTTATTGTTACAATTAATTACCAATAAAATTTATTTTTTATTAAAGCTTACATATATTTTCATTGTTTACTAAAGGATTAACTTTAAATTTTATTTTTTACAATTTAAATTTTATTTTGTTTCTTACTATTTATTATCATAGATTCATTACATACTAATACTTCATATGTCATTATAAATAGAAAGTTCACTCAACATGCGTTTATATTTGTATATATAACACTCCAATAAAAACTAGTAATTAGTATAATAGTCTTTTTTTAATCGTATATTATATTTTAATTTGAAAACAAAAATAAAGTAATAGTTTCAACTTATTTATAAAAATATTGTAAGAAAGTTATTATAAATAGAAAATTCATTCAATATTCATTTATATTTGTAAATATAACACTCCAATAAAACATTCTCACTGGACCGTCGCACTTCCGGCCAATGGCAAGGGCCGGCGGAAGATAATAAACAAATATTCAATTTTTGTTATTTTAATACATTGTATGAAATTTATGTTCTTTTGCATTTTAAAGATGATTTATGTTTCATAAAAGTAATAACAAAAAGTATAAGAAAATGATAAAAAATGGTAAGAAGAATAGATGTTTCTTATTCTCTTATGTGTATGGTTACATCACTTCATGTATAGGAAATATATAAGGAGTTTGTCTCTCCAAATTACCATTTAATTAGGTAGGGATATTAATCATGAGATTCTATCATTATTAAATTAATTGCATGCATATAATTTGATAATTATTATTTCCTTAATACTCCCCTCAAGTTGGTAGGTGAAGATCATGAACCCCAACTTGTGTCGTAGCGTCAAAAACCGTTCCTTGCCTAGTGCCTTTGTCAAAATATCTGCGAGCTGATACTGTGTCGGTACATATGAAGGACTGATTATCCCAACTTGTAATTTTTCTCGCACAATGTGACAGTCTATCTCAATGTGTTTTGTGCGTTCATGAAATACTGGGTTTGCTGCTATATGTAATGCCGCTTGATTGTCACAGAAAAGTTGAGCTGGCAAGT
>Ga0123342_1010675_pt1 | contig 10399 bp, 9 predicted proteins | sample Turbeawhitnodule_FD_89960 | JGI IMG/M metagenome (GOLD analysis project Ga0123342, IMG submission 89960) | Root nodule microbial communities of legume samples collected from Mexico - Turtle bean Mexico white nodule | ecosystem: Host-associated > Plants > Roots > Nodule | place: Mexico: Nepantla... | reverse complement strand
TTTGGTAAAAGAAATAACACAATCAAGGGAACGAGTGAGACGACTAATGGATAATAAGTTAAATGGAGACCCAGGGACATAAAGAACATTATCAATAGATAAAGAAGGAAAATGGTTAATAGTACCAACACCATGTGATGGTACCTTATATCCATTGGCAATGGTAACTGAAGGTAAATAACCCGTAATAGATGGGGAAGAGAAAAAAGATTGATTACCAGTAATGTGATCTATGGCACCTGAATCTAGAACCCAAGGGCCAAGGGAAGTAGAGTGAGTGAGGCCAACAAAAGATATACCTGAATGTGCAACAAAAGTTGTGGAACTAGAGTTCTAACGATCCTCATACCATTTAAGAAATTCATTGAAAATAGCAGGTTGGCCTGGGGTATCAATTGAAGTATGGTCTATAGTAGAAGGTTGCACAAAAGCAGTTTAAGAAATTAATTGAAAATGGCAGGTAAACACACCATTGATATAACGTCTCATGTTGATGACTCTTCTGCTTTAGTCTCTCATCATAATGATCGTACTCACCTTCACAAGTCGGGCAAAGGGCGTCACAAGTGTGACCATTGTGGCAAACTTGGCCACAAAATTGACAGATGTTATGCCTTACATGGTCGTCCTCCTAAATCTGTTGTGGTTGCTCAAACTGCCCATGTGCAACCTTCTACTGTTGACCATACTAGAATTAATACCCCAGGCCAGCTTGCTATTTCAATGAATTTCTTATATGGTATCTAGAACATATAAGGTTCAATTTTTATTGGTGAACCCACTATTCACTGGAATTGTTCAACCACCGCCTCGCCGGAGTCGTCATTAGACCCTCGTCGGAGCAGTCGCCAAACCCTCGCTCAAGCAGCCGTCGGACCCTTGCCGGAGCAGCCGCCGGAGACGCTGCCAAAATCGTTGCCGAAACCTTCATCTTTGCTGCTGCCGCCAATTAACTAGTCACTGGATTTGTCCTTATCCACTATGGCTTCTTCCGCTTCCGCTGCCATTATGCCTTCTTCCACTGCTGCTACCACTGTAGCTTCTTCCGCAGTCATTATGTCAGATCCATCTATTTATACTAATTACGTCAATGTTCATCTTTCCATTGACAAATTGGATGGAACCAATTATGACACAAGAGATTTATCCTAATCTTTTTTTCTCTATCATCATTCTATAATATTTTTTCCTGTCATTATTCTACTACAACAATGATCAACAACCAAGAAATATACCACACTCTTTCAGCTCTTGTGCCATTGTATGTGCCCATGATTTTAGCCTATGGCTTGGTTCGGTGGTGGAAGATCATTACGCCCCAGAACAGTGTTCTGGCATAAATCTCTTCGTGACATTTTTCTCAATTCCTTTCCTTAACTTCTATTTCCTAGCTACCAACATCCCTTACACTATAAACTTGGGATTCATAGCCCCACACACACTTCAGAAATTGGTGATTCTACACGCTCTTTTTTTCTATGGTAACAACCATGTACAGAGATTCATAGTATTATTATAACAATAAAAAAATTTAATATTTTATATTTATTAATAATTCTTAATTTAATGAAAAAAATAAAAGAAAAGAAAAGAATAATGTTTTGTTGTAAGTAGATCTAAAATATAAAATTAAAATATTAAAAATAGATAATTATTTAATTATTAGTTATATGTATGTAAGAATAAGCGTGTATATATTATATATATATGCGCATATTGGTGCGAGTAAATATATAATATGATAATTATTATTTTTATAATTAATTTAATTAATATATATGTATTATGTGCATTAATGTATATGTAGTATGTGTATTAGTGTATATGCATCAGTGCATTCTTGCTAATTGACGGAGGTTACAATTGCAGCTGCCATTCATTCATATTAAGAAATCAAATGATAAATAGAAATAACAACTATAATTTTTAAGAGGTGAGGATATGAAAAAAAAATTATCCATATACAAAACTTTTAATAAACTGTTCTACGTTCAAAACTTTAAATTAGTAACAACTTTTTATAAAATAATAAAATATTAGTTTTACTAATATTTAAAAGTAAGAAAGATAAACAGTTATTAATTACTTATAACAATAATTAGTTATTAATTAAATGTTTAAAAAATAATGAAATGATTGAAATGTCTAAAATAAATATTTATATAAGAATAAAATTAATAAAGACAAAATAATAAAGAAGAGTTAAAGAGGAAAATATTTTTATATATAAGTATAGATATTGATTATTTAATATTATTTTTATTCAAATTATATATTTATATTAAAATATAAAAAATAGTAATATTTTTTTATCTAAATAATTACATAGTATTAAAATTAATATAAATATTAAATTTTAGTTTATTATAATTAAACAGAATACAAACCATAAATGTATTGTATATTAAGTTTTTAAATTATTAAATAATGTAATCTACTGTTTTAAAATATTTCAAAATTAGAAATCTAGACTATGAAGAAGATCATTCGATATTTTCTTTTAATCAAACAGTTTTATTCCCGAAAAGTAATTTATTTATTTAAAATAATTATATATACTTATTGAAAAATATATATGAATTAAAAACTTAACTTATTCAGAATTTTTATTTTATTTCATTGATAGATTTATTGAACCTCTAATGAGGATTGTAAACCAACCCTAGTGATGTGATGAAATGGAAGATGAGAATCCCTCCCGCCCTTTATATTCCATTCCAAGCAAGCATCCGTGTCCATCAGACTCAGTTTTTGTTGAAGAAACAGTTTCATTTCTCTTCATTTTGCAAATATGGGAACCTCTCTTCTTCTTCGCTCCCACGATTGTCTTCAAGCCCGTGATGCTTTGCCCCTTACTTCATCTTCCATTAGATCACAAACAAACCCTAATCCCAACCCCAACCCTTGCCAGAATCGCCGCCGGAGGCTCTACGACGGAAATCGCTCCGGCATGGTGGTGAAGGCCCCCGTCGCAAACCTCGTAATGGGCCAAGTCAAGATCCTCAAGAGAGGCGAGAAGCTGAGCCCTGAAAACATCGGTTCCAGCGATGATGGCTTTGATCTGGCTTTGGGATCCACGAACCGGTTGGGTCCGGATCCGAGTTCTGTTCCGGTTCCGGGGTTCCTCTCTCTGAGGCGGTTATGATGATGAATTGGTTGATTGTATTGTTAGATTTCGGCGTCGATTGAGTGCACGTGAGACCTGACGTGAGAAGTGGTTGTTCGGAACTTTCTTGATCATTTGATCTGATTGCATGGTCTCGACCAGCGAATGATTTGATTAATTTTTTTCGAGACTCATGGTCCTTGGGTGCAAGGCAATGAAGATAAAATCGAAGGCGAAAGGGGAAAACTTTTGGTCCCGCGAAGCTTTAGGTCACCGTTGAAGACAAGATAATAGGTTATCCTATTGTAAATTCCCATAGTGTTGTTATTTAAGTATACCACATTAATCTAGTAATATGTGTGTGTGGGTGTTGTGTTTTGTTTCTTGGATTTGTGTTGTTCTGAAACTTAATAGAATAAACTTTCTGGTATTGGTGGCAGTGTATGACTGAGATAGATATCTCCTCATGACTTGAATTGAACCTGCAATGTTCTTTGGGGAGGAGCAATTGATTGGATACAATTGGTGATTTCTTTGGGAAGATTGTGAATTGCGAAATTGGTGCGTCTTATCAAACCTACCAATATTGTGATGCTTGTTTTGGTTGATTTGATGAACTAGTTCATACATGTTAAAGTGGCCAATTGTAAATTGATATTATTTCCAGTTGTTGAGGTGCAAGTGCTATTCGGGCTTGGGTCTGATCAAATCCCAGTTACATGTGAGAGAAAAAAATGTGGGTGTGCGTGTTACTCTTACCTTGTCTGGCTCTTTTAAACTAGCGAAGGATTATGTATTAAATTAGATTCCTAGCTAAAAAGCATATGCTTTTTCGTTGGTATTGCAGAATGACCACGAAATCCTTTTCTTGTGTTGCTTACATCATTGACACCGACTACACTAACACGATGACGGTAGTTTGTGGCCACTGGCCAGACGGGCCAATGTTGTTTGTGGCACAAGTCTTAGTGAATAATAGTATCTCTAATTTGATTGCACACTTTATTGACAAGGACCAGAAGCTTCTAAAGAAAACACTCCATTTTACTCTAATATTAGAACATGCGGGAGAAATCATTGCTAAAAGTATAGAGACTTGTTTAAATAATTGGGAATTGAAGGAGTTCTTAGTGTTATTGTAGATTAGATCAAAGGATGTTATCATGGAATTACTTGTCTTGAAGGGAGAATAATTAAACATTTGAAGTCATCACTAACAAGGTTGACTAGGTTCAAGGCATGTGTGGAGCAAGAGAAATATTATTACAAAGGTCATCTCTGTCTTTGACGATGAAAATATGTGAAATTCAACTTATCTAATAGAGATGACCTTGAAATTTAAATCCGCCTTTGATTTGTTTTATATGTAAAGACAAGAAATTTGGTGTTGAATGTCCAAAAACAATGGTAGTGTGTCGTTAGAAGATTGAAATCATGTTAGGTTGGTTATACCATGCTAAGATTGAAATACAAAACACAAAAAAAAAAATATTTCTGAACTTAAAGATATGTTTACTCAATTCTTAAGGACCCTAAACAAACCTTGGAATAAACATGGAGAAGGGTTTAATAATAGAAGATAACATTATAGAGAACCTTATTTTCAGAGTGAAGGGCCTTGAGTAGTCACCATAATGTGAACTACTACCAATAGCCCCTGGCCTAGATATAAAAGTTTTTTCCAAAGAACTTAAGGTAGACATTCCTTCCTTCTTGACTAGAGAAAATGTAAAAGAATATTTAGACTGAAAAATGAAGGTATAACGAACATATGAATGCCACTAAGTCAACCATGAGAGGAGAATGTCCATAGCAACATTGAGCTTTCAGGAATTAACCATGTACTGGTGAACAACCTTAATTAGAGACCTGCATAATAACCTCCAAATTCGCTACTGGAATGAACTTAGGGCAAACCTTGAGGAAGCGCCATGTACCTTCATACTATGATAGGGAGTTGATGTACCAACTCCGTAAACTCCAACATAATGATAAAACTATAGAGAAATATAGGCAACAGATGAAGTTACCATGAGGGCAAAAATAAGAGAAGAACCAAGAATAACCATGACGAGGTTCTAGAGTGACCTTAATCATGAAATCTATGATAAGGTTGAACTTCTATCTTATAATGATGATCTAAATGATTTGGTTCAACTTTGTAGGAGGATAATGTTGAATTAAAAGCGAACCAAGTTCAAGAGGGGGATGTGATATGACACTTAAAGATTTTCACAAATATCAATTTATCTTTAAAAAAACAATAATCTTAATTGATTGATTATAAAAAACCACATGTTAAAACTTTGATCAGGAAGTCAGTTAGAAATAGTTGGTTCACACTTTTTCAAGAGCTACATCCAATTACAACATCACACGAAATAGTTTTCACTAAAAACACAATATTGTACAAAGATCACACAAGAACACATATCTAGAAAGAACTCTACAAGATCAGTTGTACCTGTGTAACACCATGTTGCACTGTAATTGTACTGGACAGAGCGCTCAGGGCTCAGTGTTCGGTGGTTGGATCTCGGTGCATGGCACAGACAGGTCAGCTCGGCTGTTGAGCCAGTATAGTGGACCACGTGATTGGGCCCAATTTGGTTGGTAAACCCATTATGGCGTAAGTTAACCTTTAATATGGTCACTGGTAAAGGGTATTTTTGGACCTAGGGGTACGCATAACACATATGGTGACTAGGTTAAGTAAATGTTTTCTTTAGCTTAAGTCCGCATGTCCTAGGGCGCTTAGGGGCTAAGTTGCATGCTTGATAAAAGTTAATGTTGCACCATGAGCAGGTTGCCCACATAGATAATGTTGCGCCATGAGTAGGGTGCCCCCGTAAGAAGAATATCCCCTCATGTTGGCGCATAAGTTGGTGCCCTGTTGACAGATGGTTGTTTTGTTATTATTTTATCACTCCTTAGAGATAAGATTCTTTTATGTTGTAGCACCTTGAGAGAAGGCGTCCATAAAAAGAATGTTCTCTTGTTGAATATGCTTTCAGTTGAGATTAGATTCTCGTGAGAGAAAGCTGTTACAAAAGATAAGCTATAAAAAGGACTTGAAACCCCATGTAAAGGTACGTTGTTTTTGAGACTAAAACTGAATACTTCTTTATATTTAATAAGTCATTTACTGACTTGATCGTCGGAGTGCAATCAACAAGTAGGACTCCCTCTGCTTCAACGAAGCCATGTTCCAGTGCAACCAAACGTAAAACATATTCTAGAAGAGGCAGATCGAGGCTAGAATTTGTTGTCAAGGTCAACCGGCGAGGAAGTCAATCGGCAAGAACATTTGGCGTCCACCGTGGGGCTTGATAAAACTCGATCCCACCCACAATTGTGATTAAGCCCTCTTATGTAATGAGAAACACAAGGCAAGGTCCATTGGGATCTGAGGGGAACGACACCCGCACTCTACAACAGCTTATGGAAACCGTGAGGGCTCTCCAGGAAGTTAACGAACAGTATAAGTGAGAGTAGGAGCGGATACAACGAGAGGCCAGAACCGAACAGGAAAGGCTAGTGGTAGAAGAAGTGGCAGAAGCAATGGTGGTGGCCAAAGCTAAAATGGAAAAACTCATGGCAGAAGCTTGAGCTGAGCAACTGCTCAGGCAAGATCAGCTGATTGCAGAGATAGACGTTTCACAAGTAAGCAGTGAGGAGTTGCACAAGGCCAACGAGGAATTGCACAAGAACTTACAACAACTTGATGAATTCTCTACAGTGGAGCGGGGCCTGATTGCTCAGCTAAGAGCTCGCCCCAAGCCATTCTCGCAGGCGATTATGGGCGCTCTCATACCAGCTAACTACATAACACCCAAGATTGTTTTTATGGGCGTAGAAGACCTTGAGAGCCATCTTACGACGTTTAATGACCAAATGATCATTTTGGGAGGAACAAACTCCATCCATTGCAAGATGTTCATGGGGACATTCACATGCACAACTATGTAGTGGTTCAGTGGCCTTCCTGACGGCCACATCACCTCATTCGACCAGTTTTTTGAGTTATTCAAGGAACAATTCATTGTTAATCGAGCCCGACCACTGGTTCCCTTTGACATTTTTAGCATGAAGCAGAGGCAAGGTGAGTCTCTGAAGAATTATTTGAATAGGTTTAGGGTGTTCACAGTGAAGCTCCAGACCCAGGATGAGCCCTTGATGGTCCACGCCTTTAGGCAGGGGTTGACGACGGGATCGTTTAGCGACTCATTAATAAGGAATCCAGCAAGGACTTTTGGGGAGATACGATGTCAAGTTGTCGCTCACATCGGTGCAGAAGAAGCAGTATCTATGAAGCACAATAGCATACACCCAAAGCAAGCCAAGCCCAAAGAAGGTAGCCGAGCCCGACCTCTGAGGGTCCATGAAGTCGTGACGGAGAAAATGTCAAATGCAAGGCGAGCGCCATACTCAGTTGGGAAGAACCAGCCTAGGACGAAGGCAAAGGAAGACCTGGCATTTTGACCAAGGTTCTAAATGACCTACAATGAGTTGTTGAATATACCAGGGGTGGTGGATAAACTGAAATTCCCCCAAAAGTATGATAGGAACTTAAGACCACAAAAGGAGACCTGGTGCAAGTTCCACAAGGGATTTGGGCATGATGTGGAGCATTGTATAGCTATGGGCTATCAGTTAGCAGGCCTGGTGAAAGATGGATTCTTGAAGGAATATCTGGAAGGGAACCAGGAAGGGTCAAAAGAAGAGATCGCTTTAGGGGACCACATGCATGAGGAACTAGTCCATGGTGAGCTGAACGCCATCTTGGGAGGATTCTCTCCAAGCGTAAGAAGTACACGAGAGAGGTGATGGCAGTAGAGGCAAGGAGGTCTGACCAATCGGCAGAGCCCGACCTGTGCTGACCTGGGAGACATAGTCTTGTATGAGGATGATCTGGTGGTGATATCTGTTGTCACCGTGGAAATAAGAGTACACTGAGTTCTCGTCGATCAGGGGAGCTTAGCTGATGTGATGTTCTGAGTAACATTTAATAATTAGTGGTTGTCACCTGACCAATTAAGGTCATATGATGGTTGTTTGTTTGGCTTCACGGAAGATCAGGTGGAGGTGTGTAGGCATGAGGAGCTGAGGACGACTTTCTCAGATGACACCTTAGCTCACACGATCAACATTAGGTATACAGTAGTTAATGTTGTCTCGACCTATAATTTGCTTTTGGGAAGACCCTCCTTGAACAGGTTAGGCGTGGTGGCTTCGACGAGGCACATGAAGATGAAATTGCCCTCCCTTGATGGAGGGGTGATCGTTATCAAGTCAGACCAGAAGGCAGCTTGGAAGTGCTATGAGAATAGTCTGAAGAGCATGAAAGAGTATGTTCGATCACGGTTCAGGCACGAGAGTCAGAGGTGATCTGATATTTTTGGACTTAGGGGTACGCATAATACATATGGTGACTAGGTTAAGTAAATGTTTTCTTTAGCTTAAATCCGCGTGTACTAGGGTACGTAGAGGCTAAGTTGCATGCTTGGTAAAAGTTAATGTTACACCATGAGCAGGGTGCCCACGTAGATAACGTTGCACCATGAGTAGGGTGTCCCGTAAGCAGAATATCCAGTTGGCGTATAAGTTGGTGCCCTATTGACAGATGGTTGTTATGTTATTATTTTATGCACTCCTTAGAGTAATTCAATTTTTTTACGTGTTAAAAACTCTACTTGCAAAACTCAATTTATCAAGCACATTAAAACACAACTTTTAACACATTAAAACTTAACAAAAAAACACCAAAAACTTCACAAGTGTTTTTAGTTAGTTGGTTTATGAAAATAACAAATTAAAAACTGACTTTTATAAAACCTTTTCAAAAACAGTTTCAAAAATATTTTAACCATTTTTCTCAAATTCATCATCTCATAATGCAAAAGATAAATTATGGACAAAAGACATTATACTAAGAAAAGACTTAGACATACTAGGCTTAATCAAACACAAATTGGACTTCAGATGTCCAACAAAATCCCTAGGCAAACAATCCAACACCTTATCTTTTGGAGTGCATAGTGGAAACAACAAACAACACAAAAAAATCAGAAGAAAAAGTTCTTCATCTTGGAGAAGATTTTTCAGATTAACCCTAAAGTCGCTTAGTTGTTGTTTCAGCCACAAAATATGGGCACAACAACTCCTTGTAGCAATGTATTTAGTTTCTGTAGTTGACAATGCCACACATGCTTGCTTCTTATAGTGCCATGAAATTAGACTAAATCCAAGTAGATGACCGGTGTCACTTGTACTCTTCCTATCCAACTTACAACCAATCAAATTAGAATTTGTGTAACCAACCAGATTCAAAGGTACATGGCTGAGATACCATAATCTTACATCCTTTGTCCCTTGTAAATATTTCAAAATTCTTATGGCTGCTGAAAGGTGTGATTTCTTTGGAAAATATTGAAATCTGGCACACGTACACACAACAAACATAGTCAAATACAAAAGAGAACCAATCAAACTTCTATACTTTGTTTGATCCACGTATTTTTTCATAATCATCTTGATCAAGTTGGCAATCAGTTGACATTGGTGTTGCAATAGACTTGCAGCTCTCCATGTCAAACTTCTTTAAAACATTCTTGCAATACTTTGTTTGATAAATGAATATGTCATTCTTGAGTTTACAGTCCCAAAAAGTAGGTTAGCTCATCCATCATATATATGTCAATTTCACTTTTCATGGTATCTACAAATGTTTTTCTTCATGTTGATGAAGAGAGCCTTGTCTATCTCACCTCTTTCATTGGTGCTTGAGATAACAGACACCAACTTAACTTTTCATACCATTGTCGATGAGCTTGCTTTAAGTCTTACAAGGCTTTCTTGAGTTTGTACACATGGTTTGAAAATTTATGGTCATCAAACTCAAGTGGTTGTGATAGAAAAACAATTTACAGAAAATACTAGAAACTTCATAAGTGTTTTTAATTTGTTGTTTAAGTGTTTTTAATCAGTTGCCTTATGAAAACAACAAATTAAAAACTTAAATTGTGGACACAAGACATATATACTGTGATATCGTGTGCGGAAGCGTGACAATTTCAACCAAAGATTATGAGAAATTAAAGTAACAAGTAAAGTGAGAATGATACTAGATTTTTTAGGTGGAAAACCCCTTTAACTAGAGGTAAAAAAACAACCGGCGAGAGAGCCAAAACTTTCACTATAATGATACTGGGAGTACAATGAATTCCTCTCAGACTAATAGATAAATAGCCCTAAAACAAATCCTCTCTATATGGGTTAAACACTTACACCCAA
>Ga0123342_1010674_pt1 | contig 10399 bp, 10 predicted proteins | sample Turbeawhitnodule_FD_89960 | JGI IMG/M metagenome (GOLD analysis project Ga0123342, IMG submission 89960) | Root nodule microbial communities of legume samples collected from Mexico - Turtle bean Mexico white nodule | ecosystem: Host-associated > Plants > Roots > Nodule | place: Mexico: Nepantla... | reverse complement strand
GGTGAGTTCTTGTCTTAGAACAATGATCCAACTCTAAGAAAAGTGCCTCTATAATGTCCAACTCAAGGTGATTCCTAAGAAGGTCAAGAACCTTTCTCTATATGGCTAGTGGAATCACATCAATATTCGCTTATCATCCTTTCCTCAAAGGATTACAAGGAGCAAATTTAAAGAATTAGGAAGTAATGGTCAAATGTTTTCTCTTTTTGTAGTTTCTTTTGTATAAATTGGACAATGTTCAAATATATAGTTTTTAGAAGGTGCTAAGAGGGAAACCTAAAGATACCTCTTATGTAAAGCATCTTTAGATATTAGTTTTAGAACATTCTAGTAGTTGACCCTTCGTACCTCACTATAGGTGCTAGAAGTGGGAGAAGTGTAAGGGACTTTTGGAATAGCTTATTGTGTAAGCTTCTTCACCGGTCCTTCTCCTATATAAGGAGGGCTTGGGTCCTTTTAAATACAAAATTTGATATTGAAACTACCGAAACTCTCCCAAATTGGTGATTGAGTGAGTGAGATTTGTCTTCTCCTCTTCTAGTCTTATCTTGAGTTCGTCTTGGAACCTCAAGTGGCGGCATCTACACTCATCTTGAAGTCTTCATCCTTCAAGTGGCGTGTTCATCTCCAAGAACTCCAACCACATAAGTTTCCTTCTCTTTTCCATCTTATTCGTCCATTTGCATATCCTTAGAAATTCTAGAAACATGTCTTAGGCTTTTCTTGTACTTTTGTTCGGTTCATTTGTTCCAATTTCTATTTTGTTTGGTTCATTTCATTTGTTAATCATTTTAATCGGTTCATTAGCTTTCTTTCTTGCTTTTGTTCAGTTCATTTGATTTCTAGATAGTTTTAATCGGTTCCTTTGCCTTCTTATTCATTTCAATCGGTTCATTTGACAAGAAATGAGTTTCTTCATGAGTTTTGGCTTGGTGGCTCAAGTTTTGGTGAGTTCTTGAATGAAAGAACATTGATCCAATTCTAGAAAAGTGCCTATTCATATTCCAACACAAGTTGATTTCATATCATGTCTATGAAACATCTCTATATTGCTATTGGAATCATATCAAGCCACCACCTGCCTCTGAAGTCAACGACGACTGAGTCAACAGGCGAGAACATTTGGCGCTTACCGTGGGGCCCGATAAAACTAGGTCCCACTCACAATCGTGTTGAGAGCTATATAACAACATGAGGAATATGAGACAAGGTGTGACTGCGCTAGAAGGAAGAGACAACATCACCATGCAACAACTCATGGAGACCATTTGTACTTTTCAACAAGCAGTGGTGGCGTCCAAGGCTGATCAGGACAGGATTCTTGCTGAAGTTCAAGCGGAATAGGCCGCCATCCAGGATCGATTCCAGGTTGACTTGGTCGCGTCGTGAGCAAACAACGAAGAGCTGTGCAGGATCAACGAGGAACTACGCAGAGACTTACAACACATGGAGGAGCGTACGACTGATGAGCGAACTCCACCCATACCAGTTAGGGCTCGCCCCATGCCCTTTTTCCAGGAAATCATGGACATGGTGATACCAGCAAGCTTCATGATTCCAAAAATCACCTTCACAGGTGTAGAAGACCTAGAGGCCCACATCACAGCCTTCCATACCCAGATGATGATCTCGAGAGGCACCGACGCCATGCACAGTAAGCTATTTATGGGAACATTCTCAGGCACAACGTTCGACTGGTTCATCAGTCTTCAACATTGTTCAAAAAGCAGTTCATCGTCAACCAGGCTCCCCCTCCCATCTCTTTCGATCTCTTCTAGGTAAAGCAATACTAGGGAGAGCCCTTGAATGATTTCCTGAACAGGTTCGGGGCACTGGTGGTGAAGTTGCACACTAATGACAAAGACATGATGGTACACGCCTTTAGGCGAGGAGTGCTGTCAGGACCTTTCAGTGATTCTCTGATAAGGTGTCGTCCAAAGACGTTCACCGAGATCCATCGTCGAGCCGTGGGCCACATCGGCGCAGAGGAAGAGGTAACAGAAAAGCACAAAAGTGTTGGCCCTGCTAGACCTCGGAGAACTGGTCGTCCTCAGCCCATGAGGGTGACAGAGAAGAAAGCCCCGGGAAAGCAGCTGCCGTATGAGACAAGGAAGCCTCAGACCAGGGCACAGACAAAGGAAGGCGCTCCCACTAGACACAACTTCCAGATAGACCTCAAAGAGTTAATTGTTATCCCCAACATAGCGGATAGGCTGAAGTCACCCTCGAAGACCGACAGGAGACTGGGGCCCAGAAAAGACACTTGGCACGAATTCCACCAAGCCTTTGGTCACAGCTTGCGCAACTGCTTAGCACTAGGGCACCAGTTAAACGAATTAGTAAGGAATGGCTTCCTCAAAATGTACCTATAAGAGAACCAAGCGGACCCTACGTCAGTGGCCCCCGCGGGAGATCAGGGCATGAAATACCCGTCCATGGAGAGATCAATACAATCTCTTGAGGATTCCCAGCGAAAAAAGTATGCTAGAGAGTGTTAGAATTGACGGCTAAAACAAGAGGGGGGTGAATTGTTTATAAAAGCTTTTCGCAAATATTTGATTAAGAATGAATCTTTATTAATCAATCACAGATAAACAACTAAGAAAGACAATTAAAAAATGATTCAGAAAACTATTTCAGAATTTTAATCGATTAAAAATACGTTTTAACTGGTTGTTTATAGCAACAGCAGAAAATGAATTTACACAAACAGTTATGAGAGTTAAGAGATAGAGAGATTCACACAATCAGATTATACTGGTTCACCAAACCCTGAGCTACATCCAGTCCTCAGAACAACCTCTAAGTATTCCACTATGTAATCAATCACAGATTACAACAACACACCACAAAGAGGTGACTTTGAATCCCACAAATCCTACTCACCTTCTTTGCACCAGCACACACCTCAAGCTAGAATCACACTGACTTTATAGGATTTTACATACACGTTTTCAATATCAGAATACAATTACAAGAAACTAAGTAAGGGTAGAAAACACCTGGAATTACAGAAAACCAAAAGCCCTATGACAAGTTCTTGAACCACAACAAAGCTTAAAAGCAATCTTGCTAAACTTGGAAAACTTCTTTCACAAACAGTTTGTAATCTCTCTTTTTTGAGTCTAAAACTTACATATAAAACATTTGAAGAAGGCTATATTTTTAGCACTTGAAATCTTGCCATTTAAGGCAACATAACGGAGTCAAATCAGTTTTGTTCTCATTTAAAACAGTTAAAACAGGTTTTCAAAAAATTGTTATGACAACACACATTTAACCGGTTGAAACCACGATTTAACTGGTTGAATGGGTCAGGTAGTTACACAACCAATTCAAAAAAATAGTTTCAAAACCTCATTGCCAGCTAAGTGACAAAGAACTGATTGTCTCGACAATTCAACCGGTTAATAGGGGTAACTAATTGACCAAACATTAAAGGCAGTTTTGATTTTCAAGATTTGGAGAAATTTGATCTTTAATAGCGGTAAATTATATTCAAACAAGCAATCAATGCAATATTAACCACAAACATCACTGGGTTTGAGCAAAACATCAAATCAGATTTGCCCAGTGTTGGTCAGAGAGAAAACAATCGGTTGTTTCGAAGAAACAATCGGTTGAATTTCTCCAATGATGAAAACAAACAGTTTTTCAATTTTTCATGTTGTATACAATCATTATTGCTTACAATGTTCACAAGATATCAATTGTATAAGTGACAGATGGATTACAGAGTAATTACAATCCAAACAAAGAGTATAATCAATGAATTGATTTTAAGATTGATTGTTTAAGCAAAGAAGAGAGATAAGAACTTATTCTATTAAGAACTCAAGTGCAGATTTTGACAAGCAGTTCTAAAATCCATAACACCAGTTCTAACACAAGAACCTGCATTCATGAAAGCCAGTTTCAACATATTCTTCATTATGGAAACAAAGTCTCTTGTTTTTTTTCCCTTTAGCAGTCATTCTTCAAGCACAAAAGTAATTCTTGGCTGCCAAGGATACCTACAAGAAAAGATTAAGAAGCAAGATTTGGTCCCCTTATGAATTTGGTTTCAATGATTTTACTAATAACCTTAGGAACCTTCAAAATCTTAGGCACCCATTTTAAAATACCTTTGGGAACAATTTTTTTTTTAATTTAACATAATCTAACAGAGTGGCCCTTTTTCATGCAGTAGAAACAAAAAACAACCGGTTGTTTCGACTTTTTAACCGATTGATTTTTCGTGAGGCTTGAAAAGGATTATGAAAAGTGTTCCTGCCGGTTGACTGAGAAAGTCTTCATGCGTGGCTCTAACTTGCACTCAAGGACTCCTTCGTCTTCAACTCAGATCTCCGCCTTACACCGTCGTGAGAACCTGAAATGAAATGAGCAAAGGGTGCTCTCGCGGCCGTTTGCACTTCGACGATCAAGTCAGCAAAGCAAGAAACATCAAAACCTCCGTATTGGAGAACCGTAACTGAATCGTAACTAACTTTAATCTCTCTCTCTCTCTGAGTGAGTGTGTAAACTGAGTCAAATGTGCAACTGGTAAAACGTACCTTAGTAAACTTTCAGAGAAGCTTATATACCTTGATGTTTCAGTGCTTACTGCCACGTGTCCTTCTGACTTAACCGCCATTCCATGTGGAAGGCCTTACAACGCTGTAACCCAACTTAGGGAAATTCCAACGTGTAAGTCCTCCTTCTCTGGAGTGCATCTGGCGCGAGGGGTGACTACCTGGGTGCCAACTCATGCGCCCCAGCTTCTAGTCACTCTCCCTGGGAGTGTATCTGCCTTCCTCTCGTACCATGCACATGGTTCGCCCCTGGGCATGGCCCTCTCCTGGGTCGTATTTGTCCCACGGATTCTCCAGAGGTGGCGTGGGTACTTCACGAGTCAGGTTACCCCCAACTGGTACTGGGACTATGGCCTTGAAGCCACCTTTCTCTGAGGTACCGGGCGCCGAGGCCTCCTCGCCCATACCGTAACCTCTGACTGTGTCGCCCCCTCCACGGTCTTCCCTACCCGCGGGTATCGGGGGGTGACATCAGCGACGCCTCAACATGGCGACGCCCACACTTGGCGACGCCCAAAGTGGTCAACCTATTGACTTTCTCCCTTGAGGCCCTTGGCGGGTCCCACCACGTGTTTGACTTTGACTTTGACTTTGGTCAACGCTCGGGGACGGGACGGTACACAAGCCCCCCAGTCTTGAGCTGACACTTGTTTCAGCGAAAAGACTAAGGCCTCGCCCTACCATCCACGTGGCACTCCTGATGACGTGACATTCTCTGAGCAGTTAACGTGACATTCTCTACGCTGGGGATGTGACACTTTAAGTTATGCTTTAATCTCTTGACACGTGGCCCAATCGCACGACCACAACTTAACGCCTCTTGCGCTCCTCAAGTTAACGTTATACCTTTCGAAAACGCGCTCTCCAAACCACTGTTTCATTCCCTCTACTGTTCATCTTCCCAAGCTTTCTCTGCAATCTTCGTTCTCTTCTTCGCACTTCCAATCTCCACCAAACCAGATACTCAAAAGGTATGATTTTTCTCCTTCAATGGCTCTCCCCTTTAACTTTTGTACTGACATAACTGCCTGGGTCTGTTTATCTTTTTTCGCATTTGCACTCTTCCTCCCCATTTCTCTATTTCCCTTCCTCTCAATTTCTCGCGTGGGTAAGGTCTCTCTTAGGGTTTTCTTCCTCTTTTCGCCTTAACCCCCGTTTGCTAAACCTTTTTTCCTTCTTCATTCTCTAGCTTTCATCAATGGCGCGTACTAAAACGACGACCAATCCTCCTTCCCTAAGGATCAACTACAAAGCCCTTTACCCCTGGGCCTCCAATGAGTTGCTCGATGAGTGCTCAAGCCTGACCTCCATGAAGGATTGGAGGGATCACATTGATGGACCCAGCGTCTATCAGCATCGTGCCTTTGCGAGGAGGCACAATTAGGACATTTTTGTGCTTCCCTGCAGCCCAGGCGAGCCTGTGTGTGGGGATGAGAGGTCCAACAACGGGATCCCCTTCTTCTTTTTCTACCAGACGGTCTTCAAGCGCATTGGGATGCACTTGCCTTTCTCTGGGTTCGAGCCGAAACTCTTAACAGAGATCAACGTTGCCCCCGCCCAGCTTCACCCCAACAGCTGGGCTTTTGTCAAGGCGTTCGGCATCTTGTGCGGATACTTTGGACAAGCCCCCTCCGTCGACATCTTCCTTCACTTCTTTGAGGTGAAGAAGCAGGGAAAGAGCCTCTGGGTGAGCTTCAGCAGCATTGCTGGGAGGGTCTTCCTAACTTTGTTCCAACAATCCTACAAGGGGTGGAGGGGCAAATTCTTCAGAGTATGCTGCTCTGACTACGACCACACCGCTCTCGACGGCTTCCCCTTGTACTGGGTGGAGAAGGTCAAGCTCACGAAGCCTAAGTCCCTAGATGAGTTGCCCTCGACTGATCGAGAGGCTTGCCAAATCCTGGCCAGCGTGGGGGTCTTCGAAACCTCCATCTTGATAAATCGTGAATACGATGCTGAAGCTCTTGCTCGTTACATAAGTATGGGAATCACCCCTTCTAACCATCTATTCTCTGCTTCTGCTCGTTTTAGCTTGTATATGAGTTATCTGCTTTCCTTATGTGTCACTTAGCTTGTGCCTTATTTTAACAGTACTTGTCTTCTCAATGTAGATTCAAAAATGGATAAAGAAAGGAGATGGAAGCTCGCTCAGGCTTTGAAGTCCAAAGGCGAGACTTCGTCAAAAGGGGTTGGGGGTTCCTACCTCCAACCTTTGAAACTACTCCTACTTCCCGAAACCTTCGCCCCCAACACCCACCTACGACAGCATCTCCTCCAGCTTTTCCTTCTCCAAACCACCCCCCAAGCTCGCCACCTCCCACAGCAACCGTGCCTCTCGCACTGGCTAAATCTTCTGCTGTACCAGCCCCCTTGGCCAAGGCAAAGAGGTGGTGGTGGTGGTTCCTTCAGAAGGCGAGAAAGACTCCGGTGAAGGGCAAGTCTTCAAGAGAAGGAGGACCACTCAAGCTCCCCCTCAGGTGGTCACCTCCGCCTCTTCTTCCTCCCATGGGATTGAGTCAATTAGGGAGTACCCCCCAAGCGCCACCTCACCTCCACAACCAATGGCTTTGGAGGGTGGGGTTGAGTCTGAACCTGCTCAACCTCCACCTGCTCCAAAGCTTCCCATGCCAATCCAAGAAACTCTGAGGGGCTACTTAGAGAAAATGTCTCCAAGTAGCCAAGCTGAAGGGCCCAAGAAGGAAGGCATGAATTACTATATGGGAGCCTTCATTGCCTGTGCCAATACCTGGCGCGCCCAAGCTAAAACCAAAGCGGTCGAAGCCTCTGCTTTCCAAGCTTTGGAGAAGGAGAACACCTCACTGAAAGAGGAGAAAGAGACCTTGGCCCGTTGCTGGGAGCGCAAAGAGGAGGCCTACAAGGTCTCTTTGAAGGTGGCACAAAAGGCTAAGGAGGAGGCCAACAAACGACTGCATGAGGCGGGGCAAGCCCATGCTGAGCTTCTTAATCAGGTCGTGCCCCTCCGCGTTAAAGCTGTGGAGCTTGAAGGCGAGGTGGAAGCTTCCAAGATACAACAGAAGAAGCTTGAAGCCCACTGCGTTGACCGGGAGCAGAAACTGGGAAAAACTGAGGCAGCCCTGGAGGCCAAAACCAACGATTGCAACTTGCTCACTGCCGAAAACACCACTATGCAGGCCAAAGTTCAAGAGCTGGTTGCTGCTTTGGCGGCCAAAGACCAAGAGATGGCCTCTCAAGCTGAGAACTTCAAGGCCATAGAGGAAAAGTTAATCGAAGAGGCTGCGACGGGGTTCGTTGATGGATTTGCTGAGGCCTTGGTCCAAGCAACTTGCGCAAACCCTGGGATCAATATTTCAGAGTGCAACCCCTTCATTGAAGTTGTTGATGGCAAGATTGTCCCCTTGACGGCTCCTGAGGACTAGCCTCATTCTGTAACCTTGATGAACACTTCATGTATATATATATAGCTGTTTTAACTTTGTAATTTGTTGTGAACATTTTCTGCTACACACTTTTGAATATAGTTGATCTTTTGGCTTCACGCTCTTGTGTTTTCCTTTCTACTTTTGCTGCTTTTGATAGCTTGCATTCTCTATGCTTCTTCTTCTCGCTCTTGGAATTTCTCTCGCCCTTTTAACTTGTAAAAATGTTCAACTTGCTCTTTTACTTACTTTTCTTGAGCCCTAAGGCGCTTACTGCCAAAGGCGCCACTAGTCTCATCTCTTCTATGGCCTCGACGTTGCTCAAGGGTGAGGGAGGACTTTATCTCTTATTCTGTGGCCTCGACATCGCTCGAGGGCGAGGAGGGCTTATATTATCTGTACTAGGTGTCCACGCTCGAGGAGAGACCTGCTGAACGCGAGGTCGTATTGTCCTCAGCGTGTCTAAACACTTGGGACAAAGTCACGCTTTAGTGCCCACGCCCAGGGAGAGGCCATTACAGCAGCGCCGTATCATCCACGGGGTGTCTAAACACCAAGGCGACATAGCCCTTATCTCTGCGCGCTTGGTGCCCATGCCTGAGGAGAGGCCTGCCCGGAGGTAGTGCCGTTTCATCCTCAGGGTGTTTGAAAACACCAAGGCGATCAGTGTTCTTGGTGCCCACGCTCAGGGAGAGGCGTGTCGGAAACATCGCCGTATCGTCCCTGGTGTGTCTAAACACCAAGATGACTAGGGATTTTGGTGATTACGCCTAAGGAGAAGGTTTCCCGAAGGATGACGCTTCTCCTTAATTGCGTGTATCTGCACCAAGTGACCTGGTTCTCCACTGTTCCGAAACTTCTTACTGTCTGATGCCCACACTCGAAGGAAAATGCCCCCCCGCCACTTCCTTGCGAGGTGTCTAAACCTCAGACACTGGGGCTAGCCGTTCTCACCTGAGGAGGGGGCGTCCCGAAGGAATCCCTTAACCCCTGCTCAGGGACTAGACGCCCAGATTTTAACTTATACTATGCGTACCTTTCAACTCGACACCCGCGCCTGAGATTGTGCTCCCGTCACTCGCCTTGGGGTGTCGACTCGTTCAAGCTGGTTTGTACACTCGACGCCCGCTCCCTTATCTGGCGATGCCCACACTTGGCGACGCCTACGCCTGGCGACGTGATATGATTCCAATAGCAAGATATAGATGATTCTTTGACATTTTATGGAATCAACTTGAGCTGGAATATGATTACGCACTTTTATAGAATTGGATCAATGTTCTATCATTCAAGAACTCACCAAAACTTAAATAACCAAGCCAAAACTCATATGGAAGTCCATTTCTTGCCAATTGAACAGATTAAAGTGCTTAAGAATTCAAATGAACCGATTAAAATGCTTCACAATTGAAATGCATCGAACAAAAACAAGGAAGAAGGAAGATGAACCGATTAAACTCAGCAAGGAAGAAGATGAACCGAAAAAAACATGAAATAAAGCTAAAGCACCGAATAGAAATGCAAGAAAGGAACCTAAGACATGTTTAAGAGTTCATGTGAGCACGGAAATGGAAGAAGTAGATGGAAAAGAGAGAAGACTTATGTGGTTGAAGAACTTGGTTGATGAACACGCCACTTGAAGTGTGTAGGCTCCAAGATAAGTGTGAATTGCCGCCACTTGAGGAACCAAGGCATTCAAGAGGAGACTAGGAAGAGGAGAAGGCAAGTTCTCACTACACTCAATCACCAATTTGGGAGAGTTTCATTACTTTACCAATCAATTCTATCATTTGAAGGACCTAAGCCCTCCTTTTATAGGAGCAAGGGTCGGTCATAAGGCTACAAAGCTTGCACTACAAGCTAACCAAAGGTCCCCTTTCACTCACTCCTAACGCCTATAGTGAGTCATGAAGGGTCACCTTCTAGAAAATTCTAAACTAAAACCTAAAGATGCTTTACAAAAGAGGTATCTAATGTTTCACTCCAAGCACTGTACCGTCCCGTCCCCGGGTGTTGACCAAAGTCAAGTTCAAAGTCAAAGTCAACATATGGTGGGAACCCTCAAGGGGCCCAAGGGGAGGAAGTCAACAGGTTGACCGCTTAAGGCGTCGCCAGGTGTAGGTGTCGCCAAGACGAGGCGTCGCCAAGATGAGGCGTCGCCAAGGTAATGCGTCGCCAAGGTGAAGCGTCGCAAAGATAAGGCGTTGCCAGGTGTAGGCGTTGCCAGGTGTAGGCGTCGCCAGGTTAAGGCATCGTCGGTGCCACCCCCCGATACCCATGGGTAGGAAAGACCGTGGAGGGGGGCAACACCGCGAGAGGCCTCAGTACCTCAGAACAGTAATAAAGAGAAGAGAAAGGTGGCTTCAAGACCACAGTTCTAGTACCAGTAAGGGGTAACCTGACTCGTGAAGTACCCACGCCACCGCTGGG
>Ga0123342_1010673_pt1 | contig 10401 bp, 8 predicted proteins | sample Turbeawhitnodule_FD_89960 | JGI IMG/M metagenome (GOLD analysis project Ga0123342, IMG submission 89960) | Root nodule microbial communities of legume samples collected from Mexico - Turtle bean Mexico white nodule | ecosystem: Host-associated > Plants > Roots > Nodule | place: Mexico: Nepantla... | reverse complement strand
TTTCAAGATTTGCATTCAAGCTTTTGGGTTTTCTCAAAGAAGTGGAATAGGATTGCTGTAATCTTTTGATTTGATCTTCATCAGGTGTAATCCTTTCTGTATCTCTTGTATTTCTGAATACTGGTGTGTAGGTGCATAATCAGAGGGTGTTCTGATTTCTGTGGTGTGACTTGAGGTGTTCAAGGTCACTTCTTTGGTGGTGTGTTTGTAATCTGGATTTTGATTGCATAGTAGATACCCAGTGGTTTCTGGGGACTGGATGTAGCTCTTGGCATAAGAGTGAACTAGTATAATTACTTGTGTGTTTTTCTCTTACCCTGAACTCATTTAAATTACGCTTTTAAGTTGTTTTCAATTCTGCTGATATAAACAACCGGTTGAATCGCAAAAACAACCGGTTGATTTTCTATAATTGATTGCTTTCTGGATTTCTATATATGTGATTCTGATTTGAACTTCATTATACCTTCAAAGTTTGCGAAAATATTTCATAAACAATTCACCTCCTATTGTTTAAGGCCATATATTCTAACAATAGGGCTTTCCACGAGCTTCGTTTGCGGATCTTTCTTCCGATACTCTTTATGTTGTTTAGGAATAACGACCTTCCTCTGTTCCCGTTAATCAAGAGTTTTCTTCTGAAAAGGCTTATGTTGAGGTCCAAGAACACGACCTTGATCATGAATCATGCGGAACTGAGCAAGCTCATGCCCAATCATCTTATAGTGAGAGCAAAATGAAGGGAGCCATTCATATTCCACGTCGGCTACAAAAGCAAAGTCTAAACATTCAACCAAGAGCTGGTCGGAAAGAGGGGACAACAAATCAATATCCACCAGCACTCTAGCAAACAAACCCCTATTTTTTCTCATGGTATGATCATCCAAAGACAAAGGAGTACCAATGCCTCTGGTGATGAAAATTATCACCCTTAGTCTCCAATATTCCAAAGGAAAATGGTAGATTCTAACCCAGACCTGGATTTTAGTACTCTTCATAGTAAATGGAACAAAGTCTTTTGTCCAAGCAAACAATCTTAAGAAACCAGGAGATAACTGCAATGAACCCACCGCATGTCTTCTAAAGAAGATAACTTAAACTCATAAAAACCCTTCCCAAGAGGGATTGCTTTCCACGGTTCAATAGCCTTCCACACAAGCTGCAGTTTTTTAGTTAAATCAAGGTGTGAGAGAGGTTTATCCCCCTTAGATAGAATAATTCGACCATGTAGATGGGTCTTGCAATCTTCAAGACCAGCCAAGTAATCTTCCTCATCAACCTGGACAACAACCATGTCTCCCTTAATACAAGGAGTAGGTAGCTAGGACAAAGGAATGCCACATGTTTTTCCCAAAGCCTGAGCAAAAGTCTTCATTTCACTTGGCATAACAAACACTTTCTTATTAGGAAACACTTCTCGATCTATCAAACAAGCCCATGAGATGAGGAAACCCGTAGAACCCTCCACCATTCTCAAAGGCTAACAAGTTGCTGACCAGCCCACCCCAACCATCACTGTCCCATTGGCTGCACCACCTTTGCGCACCAGCTGCACCAGAGTAGGCATAAAAGGTGGCAACTTTTGTTGTGTGCAATGCCTTTACACACCGCCTGCAGCACCCACACACGTTTCTTTATTAAAATTTGGACTTTACCTCAAATTAGATGTGGCTACATGTAAAAGGAGACAACTTTCTTGGTATGCAATGCCTTGACACCCCCGCCAATAGTACCCGCACACGTTTCTTGATAAAAATGTTGACTTTACCATAAATGTTGATAAAAAGCTTGACTTTACCACAAATTTTGATAAAAATCTTGACTTTAGTACAAATTTTGATAAATATCTTGACTTTACCACAAATTAGAACTGACTACTTGAAAAATGTGGCAACTTTGTTTGTGTGCAATAGAATTTTCAAGAAGAAATTGAAGGAAAGAATACACATTGGATGCAGACAAAGAGAGTCGTCGCGCCGTCGCCAGCATCTCGACAGATTGCCGCGCCGCCACCGACCAGCACCCACGATCTTTGCGCCGCCACCGTCCACCACCAAACTGTAGAATGAACGATCACCCACACAAATCCTAGCCGCACCAAAACGATTTTGAAGAGAGGAATATTTATCTGTTCCTGAATACTATTAATTTATTTCTTAAAACTTTTTAATAATCTATATTAACATTAGGAAACATTAGAAAATAATTGAATGAACACACAAGCTTTAAATGCAATTTCAGTTAATCATATATTAATATGCTTGTTTTTTTGGCACTAATTGAAAAAAAAAACATATAGTTACAAGTGTTTCATCTTGATTTCAACATCAACGTTTAATGAAATCTAGTAACTTTTATTTAACATACTTACAAGATTACATAGTCCTTTTTCTTTCTAAGAAGGTAAAACGTAGTCATATTATGTGAAATAAATTATTGAAAGAGTAATGTTATATCATATTTGAGAAACTTCCTCTCAAAACTCTCAAGAAGAAAGATCATACAAGTGGGTCATCACGTAGGCCCAACCAAGTTAACCCAAAGCCCAACTCGTTGTTCCCTTCTATATATATATTCATAACACAAACACCGTCACTTCAACTTTTCCAACAAACAAAGCACAAACACAGTCACTTCAACTTTTCCAACAAACAAAACACAAACACGGTTCATTCCTTCAAACAGTTCTTCACTTCTTCTCTCACTAAGTAAGCAAAACAAAAAAAAAGTCTGTAGAACCTTGAAAAAAATGCAGCCTTACCAGAACCTTCCTGCACTGGATTCCGACCCGCAGCTGCCCCAAATCAAAATCCACCATCCCTCTTCACCCCGTCACCCCTCCCCTGCGGGGGCAACCCCCACGCCCACCGCCGGCGCGCGCCGCAAAATCGGCGTGGCCGTGGACCTCTCCGACGAGAGCGCCTACGCGGTGCGCTGGGCCGTACATCACTACATCCGTCCCGGTGACGCCGTGATCCTGCTCCACGTCAGCCCTACTAACGTCCTCTTCGGCGCCGACTGGGGCTCTATCGACCTCTCCATAAACACCGACCCGAATTCCGATGAGGAGGCCGTTAACGCTGTGAACAATAACGACCACACCAGCAAGCGCAAGCTGGAGGACGACTTCGACGCGTTCACGGCGTCGAAGGCCGCGGATCTCGCGAAACCGTTAAGGGAAGTGCAGATTCCGTTCAAGATCCACATCGTGAAGGACCACGACATGAAGGAGAGACTGTGTTTGGAGGTGGAGAGGCTCGGGCTGAGCGCGGTCATCATGGGGAGCCGTGGGTTTGGTGCTGTGAGGCGCGGGAGCGATGGGAAGCTCGGGAGTGTGAGTGATTACTGTGTGCATCACTGTGTTTGTCCTGTGGTTGTTGTGCGTTATCCTGATGATCTTGCTGCGACGGCTGAGGCCGTTGTGGCGGTGAAGGAGGGGGATGGGAGCGAGGCGGTGGTCCAGCCCCACAAGAAAGGTTAGGGGCTTTCAGCTTCTTCATTGGTTAAGCTTGTCTTCACGGTTTTACACTGCCTTTTGTCTTTTGAATACATTAATTAACTACTGTGGTTCGGTTGAAGTTTTTGGAAATATTGAAATATGTTGGCAAACATAGTCTCTTGATTACAGAAATTTATTATAATTTACAAATTTTGGCAAGTCCCTGCACCTCATGTTTAACAAGTCTTTTTCCTTATTGATTCGTAGCTTTTAATAAATTTTTGAGGTTTTCAATAATTTTCAATTAATTATATAGTATGGGCTAGAGAGTGTTCTGCCAACACTCATTTTCTTGATATTGTTGGAAAATGCGGACACAGTTGCAGTCTTCGGGACCCAATAAAATGAAACGCCAAACGTTGACCTTTAAACCTTTCTATATTCATGGTGTTCGTGGACTGTTAAAACATTGCTTATTGGAATATGGCTTGGTTTTAAAAGAGGTCTGTGACCATGAGTTCTGTTGCAACTTCAATATTTTGGATTCTCTTATTGCGTTGCTGCTGCATTTGTCTGCAATGTCAAGGACCGTGTGTTTAGAATTTTGGAATATAGTTAACGTGATTATTGTAATGTTATGGATTGATGTGATAGCTTGGTGATTTTGTTGTTGGATAGAATGATGACAAGTGCATCTTGAGTAGGGTTGTGATAGGGTATCAGGTTTTGGTTTTGGTTGATCGAGGTTAGTGGGGATATTGTGGGTTCTATTATCTTGTTGTAAGGCAAAGAAAAGGGTTGGGTTTTGGTTGGTGGAGTTTAACATGATAGGTTTAGGGATTGAGGGTGTTTCTGTCTTGAATCATTAAGTGGATTGTTTTAATATTGTGAGACGTGAGCTCCTGCCATGCAATGGTTCAAGAATCAGTGTGGACAGGGTTTGAAGATGTTTGAATGGTGATAAACTACTCTAATGGTGTGGATGTTTTTTGTTTCTAAAGGTTATTGTATGGTTTCTTATTTGTTGATGACATGTGATTGCAAATGCATCCAAATTGATTGTGAATTGATTGGACTAGGTATTGTTGAAATTGAATGTTATTTTATTACTTTTTTCTTTTCTATGTACCTAGCTTTAGGCTTAGGGTATACGGTAAGGTGCCTTGCCATATATATAGGTAAAATAGTGTAAGTTGAATATCCTATATCTTCTCCATCTTATCTATCCAAGTTGGTATCTGGAGCCCTGGTCACCTCTGATCTCTATCCCTGATAGTTGTCGCAATTGTCCAGCAATTGTCGTTGCCATTCGCCATCGTTGTTGTTCTCATCATCGCTGTTGTCGTCGTCTTTCTTTCGGAAAACTTATGATTAGGTCATCGTAAGGAGCATGACTAGGGGTGGAAATACGACTAGTTCAGCCTATTCTAGCTCGTACCGTGCACTAGCCCGCCAAAAGTGGGTTGTGCCGGGCTGGCCCACTAAGGTTATACTGTCTGAAATTAGTATCCCATTCCATCGTAGGCTGGGTTGGCGAGTTGGCCCACCACTTTCAATTTTTTTCTTTCTTTTGTAATTTTTTTTATTTTGGATCTATGTACTTGGTTGTAGTTAAATAAAAATGTAAGAAAGAGCTATAAAATTGAATTAAACTTTAATATTCGAATGAAAGAATGTTTAATGCCTAGCAAAATAAAATAAATATCAACAATATTTCAATGAATCAAATGATATATAAATAAATTAATGTAAATGAAATTCTATATAAAACATTGATCACCACCCATTTTAATTTCAAAAGCCTGATATTTCTCTTTAAAAGTGCAAAAAATAAAGAAGAGCAGGTTGGTGGGCTATCTCGCCCTGTATGTGGCTCGTCGGAGCCAATATGGGCTAGAGGGTTCAAAAAGTTGACTCATCTCTCCTAAATGACGTCTACCCACAGGGCTGGTCCCCCTTTTTCATCCTTATAGCATGACCCATCATTGGTGGTTACTTATTCAAAATCTCTTTGATGCGTTGCCATGCACCGCCAATTGCTCATTAGGCGTGTGTCTCCCATGTGTTGTATTCTCCGTGTCAGAATCACATTCGACCGCCGTCGTTTGTCTCGTCGGCACCTTCTGGACATGTTTTTTTCCCTTTTTTCCTTGTGGTTCGTTGGTAGAGTAGTTCATGACTAGGATTTATTCCCTTCAAGGCTAGGGTTTTTCCTTTTGTCCTTAAATCCATTTGTGGTTGACTTTGGAACGACTTCTACTTTTTCTACTACTCCTACTATTACCACACCAAAGCTCAATTTGAAAAACTATTTATTTTGGTCTACATCCATTTGGAGAAAGATGTCATTGCTGTTTCGGATAAAGAAAAACTTCAGTGGCAGAAACTAGACTTCTAATTATGTGTTGTTTTAAGGAAATTAGTTGAAGAGGATGTCTTAGAAATTTTGACATTGTTTAAGACATGTTCTTCCTTTCAAAAAAAGGTTCAAATATTTTTGCTAATAACATTCAACATATCTTTGATGCAACTCAGAGTAGCCTTTCTAACACAAACCAATGATGATATGATCTCACACGTAGCAAAGGCTTGGCTACAGTAGAAGAATTGAAGAGATTTTTGGTGTTGGATTCATTGGAGGACAACAACAAAAAACTTGATAAGCATGGTCCTAATTCTGAGAAGCCTACACTCGAGTTTTAATCATGTATGTTACCAAATTTTAGTTGTTGATCAGGTTCCTTCAATGCTTAGATTAGTCACTAGATTTCTTCGAGTTCCTAACTTGTTAAAGATGAAAATTGATATGGTCTTTAAAGGGTCAATATAATTATGTTTTCTTTTTCTTTTGTAACTTTTATTATTTATTATGTTTCTAATTAAGTGGTTGAATGATCACGTGGAAACATAAAATAATACAACAAGGTGAATCATTTATGTTTACATGGTGGGAAATAATGATGCATATAGTAGTTAATTACTAGTGGGAGTTAATTATTAGTGGGCATGAAGGGTTCCTTAGTGAGGATTAATATGGAATTTAGAGTGTCTTTCATTTGGCCTATAAAATGATGTACTTGAAAAGCAACCAGGGAGATATGAATTCTAAAAGAAAATTGAGTTTTCTTTGCCTTCTGTGGTCTCTGTTGTTGTTTGTTTATGTAGTCATACTGCTAAGTTACCATACATAGCACATGCTTGATTAACATGTTAGCTTGTTCTGGATTTGGAGTAAATGCAAGTTGTTGTGGGTTTTTAAAGGAAGATATTAAAGTAAACTGCCTTTTACTCATTTTTCTAAGGAAAGTATGTAAGCCACAATGATCAATTTAATTTATCATTTGTTGTTTATGGTTTTCCACTTCTCTTTTTTGTCTCAGATGTAACACTCTCAATACAGCATTTGATGAGCTTTGCTAGATTTGAAATACACTGCTGTGTTTTTCTTGTTTTATCTGCACTTCTTGTTGGTTTGTCACGCATATGCCATAAATCAACTCAGGATGAAAACTAGATAGTTTCTGTTTATACGAATATTTAATGTATTCTAGGGTTGAATGTTGAAGTTTCTGTTAATATGAATATTTAATGTATTTGTGGGTTTGAATGTTGATTTGATAAATTTATTTCGATCAAAAAATCATTTTAAGTATGCTTTGGTTACTTTGAAGTCTTCTAACACATGAATGTGATTTGTATGTTCCACTTATTTAAAATAGTCATATCTGCACTTGATTTCACTATATTTGATTATTGATATTTGCTTGTCTTTGTCATTGATGTGCAATTCATTTATGCTGTTTGTGAAGTTGAAAATTAACTTCATATTTGTTGGTTGCTTTGGGCAGAGGATTAGTTGGAGCCAACTCATCACTTCATCCCTGTCTCTGAAGGTATGCGCTTAGCTCCTTTTTGTCCCTACTTTGTGCATTTGGATGTAAAAGAATTTTGTTTTATATTTTTTTCATTGGATGGTGTCAAGTCAAGCGCATTATTTTTTCCTTTGTTCTTTTTGTTTGGGCCCAAAGTACTTGTTTCACTATAGTTAACAACCTTTGATGCTGTTTTTGTTTATGCTTTCTTATGTAGTAATGTCTTCATAAATCCCATACTTCTTCATTCCGCCCTTGTGATAGTTTTTTTCACTGGATTACAGAATGTTTCTGATCCGAAGGGATAGGTGGAAATGGTTGTAGAGTGCTCTCTTTCTCTTCCTGTCAGGTTGTACTTAGAGCATTTCCTGTGGAAAGATTATGGATGATTTTGTATGGCTTGATATGATCTGGGTTCCTTTAGGCTTTGGAAGAATGTTTTTTTGTTACGAAGTGGTATATACTTTCATGTAGATGTACAAGTTTGCATGTGACTGTTTTTGGGGTTATTTTCCCATTCTGTATGTTGTGGGAAACCGGATTATCATTATGACCACTTGTTTAGATAATGTTATAGAGCTATGTTGATTGAACCATGAATGACTCTTTTGTTTTGGGCATGACAACAGGTTTACCCCTTAGACACATGAACTGAGGTAAAATAATGTTAACGGTGATAATTCACTGAATGGTGTTACTCAATCCTTGAAATAAATTAGAATTGGTGAGTGAGAATTTAGGTATGTTGATCAATCAATCAACCATTAATTATTGCTATTATAAAATACACTTGATTTCAAAATTGAAAATCAAACAGTTTTTGTGAGTTGACATTTAATTTTAGGAAAATGCTAAATTGTAGAAGTCTTTAGTATTAATAATTTACTGAAATTGTAACTACTGTAATTATTTTTCCATTTTCTAGTGAGATAAAACATGAAAAACCATGGATACTAAATAATATAGCAAGATAACACAATAATTATAGGCAGAGAATATATTGAATGTGGGAATCATCAATTATATGTTTAATCTGAACTGATTAAGATAAACAGCTGGTAGGTATACATTTATGTTTCTTGAGCATATTCTGAAAATCGCCTTCAATATCTCGTTTACATTCGGATTGAAGATCCAATAAAAGAAGAGACTTGAGAATAAGGGAACCATTATTCCCCCACTACGGTTTTTTCTTTCTGCATCCTCCTAGTTTCGGATTATTTATTTCAAAAATATTCCGGAATAAGTTTTCTCTAATTATTAGAACATGACATTGAGAACAAGAATATAGGATTTTTAGAACTAACTTTCTGAAACATGAATTGAATTTTGGAATGAAAATTATGAAATAGTATTTTTTGAACAAATTTTGGAAAACACAAGATACTTTCATGAATGAATTTTCTAGAACAACCATTCAAAATAAATCTTTTAGAGCTTATCAATTATTCTTTTCCCTCTCGAAGACTGCAGCAGTAACGGAGAACGGGGGTATAATAAACGGTGCAGTGGTGGCTGCCGATAGTAGTAGTTTTTTTTCCCTCTTAATATAAGGTTCAATTAGTAATTATGAGGTTGCAGGAAGTAAAACCCTCCATTACTTGTTTAAATTAAATTAAATTTATTTTGGACCACGTGGCATGTTTAGTCATGGAAGCATTACATTCCACTAAATTTTAAATTTTAGACATTAGGGCACTTTGTGGGTGAAGCTAGACTAATTAGTTGTCTATTCTAATTTCTAACAATTCTTATACAACATTTTTTGCTGGTCTTTGTTAATGGGTGTATCAACATGAGCAAAGGGCTTTGTTTCAAGTATCTAAAAATGGAGAGTTTTAATAGGATAATTTTTTTTCTAAGTTTAACATTAAACAAATTTGCAAATTCCCTTTTTCACATAATTAAAACAATCTTCAATAGTGATAGTCTATTTAAATAATTTTTTTGTAAGTACCTAGAGAATAAAAAAAATAATAAAGAAAGTTTTTTCCATAAAATAGGTGAGGGTAGGAAGATAAAATTATGGGAGTACACATGTCATGGTCCATAATATAAAATACAGATATGTTGACTTTAACATTGTGTTTAGTTCAACAGATTGATCTACTGTTGTCGACGACGGAAAGCGAGAATAAATTAAGTTTTGATCTATTAATTTGATGAAAAAAAGGGAGTGACTAAGTTATGAATTAGTACTGTTCATATCTTCAGTTTGCAAAGAAAAATCAGGACGTTAGCTTCAAAAAAAATAGAATTATGTCCTTTTAATCTGTATGCATAGCAATAAATTTTAATAAAAAAATTATCAAATTATAATATAAATATAAAAATAATAATAAAATATTCTTATATAAATAAAATAAATATAATTAATATAATATAAATGAAGTAATCATAAATAATATTAAAATTATCTAAATAAATAAACTTAACTAACAAAAATATTTAATTATATTATTAATAAAATTAAATAATATTAATTAATAAAATGAATAGTAAAATAAATTTTTAATATAACACAAAAGTATTTAATTTATTATTTTTATTATCATTATTTTATTTTTATTTTTTATTTTTTTATTTTTTATTTTTTATTTATAATTTTAATTTTATATTATTTTAATTAATTAAAATTTACACACAAAAAAATCATTTATATTTTAAATTTTAAATTTCTTATAGTAAATTTAAATTTTACATCATTAAAAATTAGAATATTTTCACAATCATCACGTTAAATACTTCAATAATTTTTTTCTAGTATTTACTCTAATCTCCCTTAATGCAAACACAAGTTTTCTTTTCAAATCTTCACGTTTCCGATTTATTATATTTTTGGTTCATCTCTATTTTTTTTGTGTGTACTTTTTGGAATGCGTATTTCTCTTTTTGGAAAATTCATTCCTAAATGACTGTGGTAGGTGACCCCCAAAATTAATAAATATTTAGTTTTGCATAAGACCATTTTGCAAATAGAATTTTTTTTATTTGAATTTTGTTTTTCGTTTATTTGCATTAGTGCAAAATCAAAAGTGTATAGTTAGTTTAAAACCAATTCGATTCGATTTAATTATTAATAAATGTACA
>Ga0123342_1010672_pt1 | contig 10402 bp, 5 predicted proteins | sample Turbeawhitnodule_FD_89960 | JGI IMG/M metagenome (GOLD analysis project Ga0123342, IMG submission 89960) | Root nodule microbial communities of legume samples collected from Mexico - Turtle bean Mexico white nodule | ecosystem: Host-associated > Plants > Roots > Nodule | place: Mexico: Nepantla... | reverse complement strand
GTTTGTTTTTTTTTGTTCGTTTTTATGTTGAAAATAATAAAGTTTTTTTTTTTTTAGGGGTTTTATTTATTTGTTTTCCCCCCCCCCCCCTTTTTCTTCAGTCATTTTGTGATATGATTAAGAGTTGTCTGAAAAGTGGTGCTTGTTATTTTGCAGGAAATCATTAGGATTAAAAACGAGCATCCTGATGATACCCAATGTATAGTCAATGATAGAGTTAAAGGTCGCCTGAAGGTCACCAGAGCATTTGGGGCTGGATTTTTGAAACAGGTGGTTTTTAAAATACAAAGTTTTATTAATACAAAGTTTTATGTGTGCTTCTAGACCATTTTCTACTTCCATCAGAGGGAAAATAATATATGCTGTTTTTTTCATAGTTCGTGCATCGTGGACGGAGTGATGTTTTACTGTAATTATTATTTATTTTAATACAAATGAAGATTTATTATTCATCTACCTTGGTAGAATTCTTTGTTTAGGTAACGGATGTGTTTGCGTGCTTAGGAAGTGTATTAGGTGAGACCGTGCTCCTATGAGACGAGCCATATTTTTATTTATATATAGATGTTCAAGAATACCTCACCCGTTATGCTGTCACTTCATACGACACATATACACAGATAATAGATGCTTGAAGCCATGAACATATTTGTATCCATAGATACTCTAACGTGTGCTTTTAATTTAACTCTTTATATTCACAAGCACAAACATCTTATTGGTCATGATCTTTTTATGTTTTTATTGTAAATTTTTGGTATGCAGAACATTTTCATCAAATAGTTATTGTGAAGAATAGAAGTATCTATCTCAATGTCAAATACTTAACCAAAAATGAAATAGCAAATTTTGCAACACTTGTCATGTTAAATCAGATATTTTCAATTTTTGTCTTTAAATTATGTAATTTTGTGACTCTTTATGAACTCTATAGGATGTAAATTGTAGTGTTCTATAATCTATAGTGCGTTGGAATTTATGTCTTAGGAGAATTGATCGCTTTCTTTTTCTCTCTAAGCCAAGGAAGTTACAAAAATTAAAAGGGATTTTTTTCTAAAATACCCAACACTCATATAGACTCAAGTCTCACAATATACTCCTAATTGATAGAATGAGAAGCTTAATAAAGTCACTTGTTGGTAACCAATTGTTGTAATGAAACCCACATTTGCTGTGCTTATGATACTGCTGCACATGTTGATACTTATCTACATGCTAAATTATAAGTCTTCTTGTTCTATCTTATTTAGGGTTGCTGCATACTTCTCATATTTGATATAAATGTATTCTGACATGACTGTATGGATTGATTTTTTCCATAGCCCAAGCTGAATGATGCAGTACTAGAGATGTTTCGAAATGAATATATTGGCACTGCTCCGTATATTTCCTGCTCTCCTTCACTACGTCACCATAGATTATGCCAGAGAGATCAGTTCCTGATCCTCTCATCTGATGGTTTATATCAATATCTAAACAATGAAGAAGTGGTTTCTCATGTTGAGAGCTTCATGGAAAAGTTTCCTGAAGGAGATCCAGCCCAACATTTAATAGAAGAGGTGCTTCTCCGTGCAGCTAAGAAAGCTGGTAAATGAATCTTCTGACCTTCTGTATCTTTCTTGTTTTGCAGTCTTGTTCAACATGTGCAATTTGCTGAGTGACACAATTGTGGAATTAATTAGTAATTTTGTTTTCATATATAAATTAAAAGTTTTTTGCCATGTCCTGTATGGTCATGCTAAATTTTAAAGATTAAACTTCTGGTTGGTTTGTTGTATATGAACTCATGTCTCTATTTAAAGATATATTTTAACTATATTTTTTTTGAAGAACGAACTGATGACAAATTTTAAGAAGTAAAATAGCAAGCCTTGCAGTGTGTACATTTTGAATGATTTGAACCCCTACTGATATTTGGTGTTGGTATTAGTTAATTGTTATTTCTTACATCTTGTTCTCAAGCTTTTCTATTAAAATGTTATGTTCCTCAGAGAAATGTGTTGTCTTAGTGGGAGGTAGATTACATTTTTTTTCTCTAGAACGTCTTGTCCACTGCTTTATTAGTTCGTAGCTTTTGCACAAGATCTACTTCGTAATTGTCCTTCTTTAGAAAGGTGGCAGTTATTTCATATTCATATAATATACTTTCATTAAAACCCCATCACTTCTGTGGACTTGTAAACTATTTCCGCAATCTGAGTTTGATAAAGCCAATTTCAGAAAGGACTATTTTAGTGAATACCCTGATTCATCGTTCTGCTTTAAATATGCGGATCATATGCTTCGAGAGTTAGGGTGAGGTAACAGCTTTAAATCCAGGGCAATTATCGTGTCTGTCTGGTATATTTTTTCTGCGTTTGTTAGGTTCTTGTATTTGGTGAAAACTATTTTGAAATATGTTTGATGCTAGTGGGGGTCTTTTTCATTTTACAACCTGCCTGGGTTGGAGATTAATCAAGAAATGAGGCTAACACAAGAAAATGGTTGATGCAAGGAATATGTTAATTTCATTTCTAGTAGAAACTTTTGACTTGCCTACTATTATATACACACACAAACCGCATTTATAGGTTATTTTGGATTGATTTGTGCCAGGAATGGATTTTCATGAATTGCTTGATATACCACAAGGAGATCGGAGGAAGTATCACGATGATGTTACTGTCATGGTGATATCACTTGAAGGGAGAATCTGGAAATCGTCAGGAAAATATCCGTGAGACAGTGAGACCTTCAACTTGTTGGCTTATACATGTGATAACATTTTTGCACCCGAGTGTGCCATGAAGCCAGTGCTGGAGTTTCAAAGCCGGTCCATTTTTCATGGGTCTGGGTGTGTTTTTCGCGATCTTGCAAAATTAAACATTATCTACTGAGGAATCTCAGATTTTACTGGCAAAAAGCTACCCCTATAGCTCTGTCCAAAATTAAAGAAAGCTAAATGCAATTTGGTATGAGCTAAGAACAGGCATCATTGCTGATGGGCCTTGTGAATTCTATTGATGAGTTCAAAATGAAAACGAAGTGAAGCTACTGCTTCTTTTTCCATCCTCAGCTCTATTATATCACCCTCCCTTTTTTGCAGCTGTAGAGATGATAAATTATAGAAATTTTGCATAGCCAAGACCCCTTCTGTTAGTTTTAATTTTTCATTTCTTTTGTTTATTTCCACAGCCAAGAAAATGGGTGTAAATGGTTGGGGCGGGGATACAATTGTATTGATTGAACTCGACAGAAATGACGATCTGTAACGGAGAGTGGATTTCCACCATTGAGTATTAAAATGATTATTCCGAATTACAGACCAGTGCATTGCATTACACAATGCAGAGTGAAAATGGCCACACGAAAATTAGTGACGAAAAATCCAATTGCTTCAAACATCAGTTAAACCAGTATGAATAGAGATAAGTGATTAAAATTAAATATACAGATAAGAAGTAATTCGAGAGAAATTTTGGGTAAGTTGTGAAGCAAATTTGTGAAATACCAATGTATACACACGCATGGGGGAGCATGATAGTAGTGTTAGAAATCCAGCAACTATTTATCTACAGTTCATCAAAGGGTCCAATGAGGAAGCTCAAGACAAGGTCAATGAAATGTACGACGAGGGGTGTGTGAAGCATTACATGGGAAAGAAAGATATAGAAGAGTGAAGACAGGTTAATTATATTTAGCATATTTTATTTACCACATGAATGTTGAAGTGGCGTGTCCAATTTTTAGAAAGTTGTTGTAGGAGTCTTCGGTAAAGAATTAGGTAAGAAGTATTCCTTTCTTTCCTCTCTGTTTTACTTAGGAGACTCCTTGATGTCGAATCATAACAATTTTACTCTTATCAGAGGATTTGACAGCGAATACATCTCATCCATCCATAACTTTTAAAGATTAACATTTTTTTATAAATAACTAAATAATTGTAATGACTAAAATCTCGTACAATGAAAATATCACTACAGATTATCTCAATTTATTAGTAATGAGTGCAATTTAGCAAGGGAGATAGGAGTCTAGCCAATTTTCATAATGAATGATTCAAGGCAGCATGCATCCAGCCTCTCCCCCAAACTTGAAGGTGGTTTATATAAAATGAAGGGAAACAAAAAAGAACAGTAAATTTCAGGATGTGTTTACATTGTAAGAAATGAACGGAAGATTATACATCCCATCTCTGGCTTCAAGACTTCATATCTTGGCCTTGCAAGTGATAAGTAGATCTGCGAGTATCATTATACTATTATGTTTTAGCCATATCGTACAACGTGAATGTCACTTGAGCTACCATCATCTATGTAGCTGTAGCAGCTGCCGTAGAGTTTGATTGCACCCAAGAGACTAAATCCTCTCTAGTTGCAGTGAAACAGCCAATTTTTTCCTGACTCTGCGTAAATGGAACAGCTAGCTTCCTCAAATGAGAGGCAAAAGAAATATTGAGTCCTTGGGCAAACTTATGAGCACCAGTACCAGTTTGGGCAAGGAATAACTCTGGTAGTGTCTCCTCCCGCTTAACAATTTTGGTGAGTGTCCACATCCACTCTTCAAGTGCAGTTAGAGCTGCACCAACTGATAATGATCTAACGTCCAAGCACCATTGCTCAGAAGTTTTGTGGTGTAAACTTGGGTATAATCCATACAAGGTTCCCAAGTAGAGTAGCTCGTGTGCTCTCTCTAGAAGATCTTTGTTTCTACATATGTCAATCAAGCAGTTACAGAAAGGTCTTCTCACTTCAACCACTGCGCTGTTCATGATTCTCTTGAACTCTTCCTTGACAGTCTCAAAACTAGTTTTTTCATCTTCAATCAATTGAATAAAGGCAACCAATTTTGGGTTAGCTTGCTGCAAACAAGCAAGGACTTTTCCCTCATCCTTGCTACCCTGAGAGAGAGACACAACAGATAGCAAGCAACCACATAGCCTATCATCTGGCTTAATTCCTCTCTCAACTGAAGAATCAAAAACTCTTACCAATCCATCAAATTCCATAGCCCTTCCCAAGCACTGAATCAAACAAGTAAACCCCATCACATTGAGTTCAACACCCGATTTGCACATCTCTTCAAACAATTTCATTGCCTTGTCGACATCTCCTTGACTCCCGTATATGTTGAGCATTGCCGTGTAACTCCAACTGTCTGGCTGGCAATGTGCAGACTGCTTCATGTCCCTGAACAAAATTTCAGCTTCCTCCACCAGTCCAACATCTGCACACATGTTCAGCAACGTATTATACAAGATAAAATCCATAGGCCAGCCATTTTCCTTCATTCGTTGCCACAACTCCAAAGCATCTCTAGACCACCTGGCCTTTCCATATATCTTAATAACTGCCGTCAGTGTCTTCTCGTTCGGCACAATCCCTGACTCAATCATTTCTTCAAACAGACCCCTTGCGAACCCTGGCTTGCCAGCCTTTCCCAGTGCCTCTAGCAAGGTGTTATACACAACCAAATTAGGCTGCACCCTAACAGACTCCATCTCCTGAAACACGTATCTAATGCCATCATAGTCGCCAGCCTCCCCAAACATCTTCCCCAACACAGAGAATGTGATGGGATCCGGCTTCCACCCAGTTGCTCTACCTCTCTCATACAAACTTATCACCTCTTCAATCTTGCCTAACCTAGCATAAACATCTAAAATAGCAGAGTAAGTTACCTCATCAGGCATCAAACCAGTCTTGTACATCCTCTCAAACCAGTGCACAGCCTTGTCAAAGAGGCTACACTTCTTGGCACACGAGATGATGGTGGAGTAAGTGATGTTGTCCAGTGGAACCCCAGTGTCGATCATCTGGTGTGCAAGTTCTTCTATCAGCGCAAACTGTTTCCCAAACCTCAAAGACTTCATTGTGACATTGTAGAAGATGGTTTCCATGGGAAGCAAATTCTGGGTCTGGATCCAATTCAGAAAAAGATGAGTCTTTTGCCATTGCTTCAAGGTGTTGAGTATCAACAACACGTGTTCTCTAGTAAGAGGGCGTGTAATATCCTCCAAACAAAGCAAGAATTCATCTTCAGAGGAACCACACTCGTTGAGTTTGTGAGCAAAGCGTTTCAAATCTCTCAACTGTGGACTGTGCGAGTAAGTAGCGCGCTTTTGTCTCTCAGAGGATAACACAGTGCGCTTTGCTTTGGTGGGATTGACCCAAGTGGATTTTGAGTTCGAAAAGGCATAGGATTGGTCTGGTGTGACAGTGGATAGGGTTTTGTTGGCAAGGGGTGCGAGTTGGTCGGATAAGGAAGTGTTCTTCTTGTTGTTGTCTGAAGTCGGTGTGGGAGGAGCTTCTGGAGTGGAATTTGAAGTGGTGCAGTGTATGAAACATTTTCTAATGCCTTTTTGCCTACAAGGGGTGCTGCCGCTCAGTCTCGTTCTTTTGGTGTCTGTGAAATACACATCCACAACGGTCGACAGTGGAGCAGCCATTGGAGTGCTTTCGCTAGTAACCACTTCCAGGATACTCTTTTATAACCTTATCTAAATCCAAACTTCTCTTCTTATTTTAGGATATTTCCACTTTCACTTTTTCTGGACTGGACCTCGAGATACATAAGTTGGGCTAAGTTTGCTATGTGGGCTGGGCTTCATATTCCGTTTTTAATATTTTTAAAAAACAAACTCTTTCTGCACTTCCATATCTTCCTCCTCCACCTCTATTTATCTTTATGATATTTATCTTTACGGGTATGATTGTGTAGTGCATTTTTCTTTATTTTCAAGTACTGGTCGTGGTGATTGGTGGTTGAGATAAATTTTGTGATGTTTTTATTAATAGTAGTTGGGTTTTTGTTTTTTTTTTCATTTTTGGAAAGTCACAAAATAAATAAAAAACATCCAATGTAAAAATAGAGTAAAAAAAAAAACTTTATATCAAAGGATTCAAAATATAATGAATTTTTTTTGTCAATCTTCTTACACGCACTTTAAATATGATGAAACAGTTGAAAAATAATAAAAATATTTTGATTAAAAGAAAATAAATGAGGTAGAGTTCAAGTAAGATTATATGAAAATAAGTTTCATTTAAGATTATTTAATTTTTTTTAAAAAAATTAAATCGACTTTTTACCATTTCTATATACAAAGGTGGGGAAGAATGTATTGACGTGAATTCTAAAAAACTGGTTAAAAGTATGAAAAAAAAAATACTAAAGAATATTTCAGTAAAAGTGAGGAAGTAAGTAATGATTAAAGCAAATTGCTTACTTCACCTTTCTCCGTCTTTTCCCGCGCTTATACAGTTATGTGATGACCTTTATTAGGGTACGCGAATAGACTCATTTACTAATTATATAAAATTTATTTCAAAATAACTAAATTTAAAACTGTATACTTTTTATTTTTCCACTTAAATATGTTTTTAATCATTTAAACTTGGTCACTTTTTCTTTTAATCCTACAAATTAAAATGTCTTCTTTTTAGTCTTTAAAAAATATTTGAACATCCTAAACTTTTCATCCAATAAACAGTACTGAGGCGAATCCCAAAATAAATTCCTACGGCTGGATTCTGTTTTGAGTTTTCATTTCTGAGCCACTTGCAAAGATAATCTTTACTTTGTTACCGTTTTCAACGATGGTACAAACGTGAAATCATGCTTAAATACTTTAAAATAATATATTGCATAAGGTCTTGGTGCTATTTTGTGAGAGGAAACTTCTCACATTGCAAACTTAGGATAATGTGTATGGCGGCTGGTCCAAGATGCACTGTGTGGAATTCATCTCATCTCCCTAACTATAAATTATTACATTATGTATTATCAGTTGACTTATTAGTCTTTTGACATAATTAATTTAAATTATTTATAACACATTATTAAAGTGTGATTCAGTCTTCTTTTGAGTCATATAAGGATAGTAAAACATAAATAAGAGAAATATTCAAAACATATAAATAATTTTTCAACTTTTATATTCATAAATTTTATTCGGGTTAAGAAGGAATTCATACATGTAATGAACACATTATTTTTCCAGTGTCGTTATTTTTTCACGATCAAATAAAACAAACGTCTTAAACCTGCGTCAAAGATCAAATTGAAGGTTAAAAATGCATGAAATAATAATAATAATAATAATAACTGAGTCGTGAAGCACGAGGTGAGTTTGTAGGTGTTGAGATGATAGCCGCTAAGTGAGACGAGTTTGAGTAGGCATTAGCAGCTTAAAAAGTGATTTACTCATGTTTCATGTTTGACCCTTGTGTCTTGGCAATAATGCTCACATAATCACAAAGTTGCATTGGATCCATCACCAATTCTCGTGCTTTGTGCTCACAAATGCAAACTTTATATAACATTATCAATAATTCTAACTTAATTCCAATACATTTTTTCAAAAAAAAAACTAATTACTCTCATCATTGCACAATTTGTCTGCCTCCAAAGACTCTAAGCATTATGCTTTGAGTTTATATTGGACATCTCACACCGATTAAAGATTAAAGTCTTTTATTGTATATAAATGACTACAAACTTCATCTCATTGAGCCGGTTTTATGGAGTCTTTATGAATAGGTATAGTCTACCTATGTATCGTTTTTGTTAACATGCGGGTTTTGGTCTAGTCCCCCATATTTTTGTATTTTTTTTATTTTTATTTTTTAATAATACTTTTTTCATGTGATGACAGATGATTGTTATTACTTGAGGTGTCAGCCTAGCTGAGATGTCAAGTTGCATAGTGATGCCTAACATGAAAACTTTTATAAAAAAAAAAAAGTTCACTTCGTAATATGATATCAGAGTTATTTTGAATATATCCTAGCGAGTGTTTGTGTTAGACATATCGTGACGTGGGTGTATTAGAAATCCCATATTGACTAGAGAAATTATTTAATCTAGGAGAAGTTTAGTACAAGTCAAAAAAACACATATTTTTTTTATATAAATATTTCATCACTTTGTAGAAGTCATATCTATGCTAAAAAAATCATTGATTTTTATGTACCATATATGTTTTTCATAGATTTCAAACATTGGAATTCAGAATTCCAATTGGAGTAACAAAAATTTAGTAATTTTTGTTACCAGTAATCCATGATCAGGATTTCAAGAGTAAAAAAATTAAAAAAATCGTACCTAACATTTCTAAAAGTAATATTATTTCTCTAACACCAAATTTTTCCAATGATGACTATCTACATGGAGCGCCACACTCTTTTTATAGCATCATTCAACCTCATTATATTCAAACTTATTTATTCTCTACATACAAATTTTATATTTACCGTTTTGTCTATGGTTGTGGTGATTTTATTTTATCATAGCACTATTTTTTTTTATCAAAAGTTTATTAGAATTATTTTTCTATCCTAACTAGGAATTTTTTTCAACCAAAGTTAACTAATTTTTTTTCTTCTAATGTCAAATAAGTGATTTTTTTAGTTGATATTTTTAACAAACTCAACAAAAAAAACATCCAACCAATAACCTCGTAAAAAATAATCCCAATCTATGTTAACCTAATTTTGATCAACATAAAAAAAAATCTGTATCGACGTTTAAAATGATTTATTTAAATAAGCATTTAAAATTCAATAAATTTAAATTATCTTATTAATTTAAAAATAAAATATACTTTTATGAATAGTAAAAGACCAAATCTTTTATAAGTAGAGAAAGACCAATAAGATGATCACTATAATTTAGATGTTGCGGTTGATAGTTAATTAAATATAATTTTAGAAACTATTTATTAATAATAAAAACTATTTTAAATATTAATATTTTTTTATAATAATATTTAATTTAATTAATATAATAATTAATTATTTTTTATTTAATAATTTTTTTACAGTGAATTCCATTTACAACTTCCTTAATTGCCACACAAATTTTATGAAATGAGCTCTCTAAAGTAGAAAAGAATCTAATCAAAGAACAAAATCCATTCCTAGTTGACTGACATGATGAGCACGGTTTAGTCCACATAATTTCCACTTATTAAATGCTTTTCAATTCATCGGCTTTAGTTTTTTTGTTTCTTTGAAGTTTTGCTTTTGTCTTTCTTTTCTTTTTTTCTTTTTAAGTTATCTTTCTTCATCAGGAAAAATTACTAACTACTGGTAATATTTTTTTACAATTTTTTGAAAAATAAATAAAATTATCCCTGTTTGGTTTTCACTCTTAATCCAGTAACTTTTTCCATTTTAAATTAAGAAAATTAAGTCAAGAAAATATTTAGAGTTGGTAAGAGGTGAAATAAATATTGCGAGACTATTGAAAAAAAAATCAACATTTATTTCATTATTACTAGCTACTATTAATCGGTGACTTCGAAAGAATGTTACTCAAACTGTGAACAAATAACTAATTATGAGATAATTTATTATTATAAATAAATATTTTTAAATAAAAATGTGATAGTTTTAGGATTAAGTAGTTTAACTAAGTGTGT
>Ga0123342_1010671_pt1 | contig 10406 bp, 12 predicted proteins | sample Turbeawhitnodule_FD_89960 | JGI IMG/M metagenome (GOLD analysis project Ga0123342, IMG submission 89960) | Root nodule microbial communities of legume samples collected from Mexico - Turtle bean Mexico white nodule | ecosystem: Host-associated > Plants > Roots > Nodule | place: Mexico: Nepantla... | reverse complement strand
GCAAGTCGCTGAACGAAATCAAGGAAGTTCTCGCTTCCATGGGCCTGCACCTCGGCATGGAAGTGCCGGCATGGCCGCCCGAGAACATCGAAGATCTCGCCAAGCGTTACGAAGACCAGTACTAACATTCAAACGGCAGGCGGATGCCTGCAAGTGAAGGAGAATAGCCATGCGCCACGGTAAAGCCGGCCGCAAGCTGAATAGAACCGCTAGCCACCGCAAGGCAATGTTTGCCAACATGGCGGCTTCGCTCATCACCCATGAGCAGATCGTGACCACCCTGCCGAAGGCAAAGGAAATCCGTCCGATCGTTGAAAAGCTCGTCACGCTCGGCAAGCGCGGTGACCTGCACGCTCGCCGTCAGGCGATTTCGCAGATCCGCGACGCCGCTGTCGTTTCAAAGCTCTTCGACACGATCGCTTCGCGCTACGCAACCCGCAACGGCGGCTACCTGCGTATCATGAAGGCTGGCTTCCGTCAGGGCGACAACGCTGCTCTCGCTGTCATCGAATTCGTTGACCGCGACACCTACGCCAAGGGCGCAGCCGACAAGGCTCGCGTTGAAGCCGAAGCTGCTGCAGCTGAAGCCGCTTAGTCCTTTCCGGTTCGCCGGAAGCAAAACAGCCGGGCTGCCAAGCCCGGCTGTTTTTCGTTTAGGGATCAGCCTTTCGGCTCGCTACGCTTCGGCCGTGCGCGTTGCTTGTTGAAATGGATCAGACGGACAGGTGGCGGCTCCGCGATGATAGCGATCTCACCGACACTTCGCAGCGCTGCTCTAAAGCGTGCTGTGTTCCGTCTCCCCCATACGCCAAGGAAATATTGGCCGGTGTCCTCCTGCTTGAAGACGACCGCTCCCCTGAACGCCGCACTGAGCCCGCCTTCGCCAACAAGGCCTCCGCCGCCATAGACCGAAATGACCTCTTTAAGCGGTGCTGCTGCAGCAAAGGTGTCGCCTAACGCCGAAAAATTCGGGTCGCGGTAGAGATAGACTGGGCAGGGTGTTTCCATCCGCACATGGTGGCGGATTTTGCCACCGATGGCAATTCGGTCAGCCGGCCACCCGCTGGCGCACGGCCGCCTGCTGTGCCTGCTTTCCGCGCCCATTCTTGGCCTTCCTGCTGCGCGCGATGGGCCGGTAGGAGCGGTAGAGGATCAAGAGGATCAGCAGGCTGATATAGACGGATTGCTCGAGGCCGAGAACTTTCGTCGATAGCGCAAAGTGCACGGCACCAGCGGCAGCGACGATATAGACGAGGCGGTGCAGCCGTACCCAGTTCGGCCCAAGCCGGCGGATTAAGAAGTTATTGGAAGTCAGCGCAAGCGGGATGAGCAGCGCGAACCCGGCCATGCCGAACATGATGAAAGGCCGCTTCACGACGTCATCGACGACGGCTTGAATGATCAATGCCTGATCGAGCACCATGTAGACCGTGAAATGCATCAGGGCATAGTAAAAGGTCAGAAGGCCGAGCGCTCGACGATAGCGAAGATAATTCCAGCCGAAGAGATCGCGGGCAGGGGAGACGGCCAGCGTCAGAATGAGGAAGCGGATTGTCCAGAGGCCGAGGAACAGCTCGAAGGTCTTTACGGGGTCGGCGCCGAGCTGATCCGTGGCGCCGAGATAAAAGGTCCAAGCAGCGGGCAGCAGCCCGACGGCATAGAGAGCCCAAACGGAGGCCGACTGCCAGCGCTTCGGGAGACTGAACGAGAGGGCCGTCATCAGAAATTCTTCCGGAGATCCATGCCGCTGTAGAGGCTGGCCACCTCGTCGGCATAGCCGTTGAACGGCAGGGTGGGATGGCGGCTGGCGCCGAAGAAGCCGCTTTCGCCGATGCGCCGTTCCGTCGCCTGGCTCCAACGCGGGTGATCGACCTCCGGATTGACATTGGCGTAGAAGCCGTATTCCTGCGGATTGGTGACCTGCCAGGTGTTCTTCGGCTCCTGGTCGGTCAGAGTAATCCGCACAATCGACTTGATGCCCTTGAAGCCATATTTCCAGGGCACGACCAGCCGGATCGGCGCACCGTTCTGGTTCGGCAAGGTTTCGCCATAGAGACCGACGGCAAGCAGCGTCAGTGGATGGCGCGCTTCGTCGAGCCGAAGGCCTTCGACATAGGGCCAGTCGAGCGATTGGAAGATGCCTTTCTGCCCCGGCATCTGGTCCGGCCGTACCACCGTTTCGAAGGCGACGTACTTGGCGCTGCCAAGTGGCTCCACCTTGTTGAGGAGGGAGGCAAGCGGGAAGCCGTCCCACGGAATGACCATCGACCACGCCTCGACACAGCGCATGCGGTAGGTGCGGTTTTCGATCGGGAATTCCTTCATCAGCGCTTCGACATCGAACGTGCCGGGCTTGTTGACCATGCCGTCGACCTTGATCGTCCAGGGGAGCGGCTTGAAATCGCCGGAGAGTGCCGCAGGATCGCCCTTATCCAGACCGAATTCGTAGAAATTATTGTAGGTGGTGACATCCTTCAGCGGCGTCGTCTTCTCGTCGACAGTATATTTGCTTTCGATGACCGACAGTGCCGCGGCGCTGGCTTTGCTGGCTCCGTACAGCGCCATGGCGCCTAGCGTCGCGGCGCCGAGGAATTCGCGCCGCCTGAGATAGAGCTGTTGCGGCGTGATCTCCGAAGATGCGATCTTGGGGGGACGATAGGCTGGCATCGGAAACCTCCTGAGCATTGGAGCTTGGCATGAACCTTCAACGCATCAAGTGCGTCTTTGGATCATTGTTTATGCCCACCGGCACGGCTGCGGAAAGCCAACTTTTTGTGTACGCTGTTTGATGGAATAGTTTGTAACAAAATGACCGCGACGACCGTATATGGTCGATGCGCCCAGCGGCGCAGGCGTACCGGTTTCGGGCTTCCCGGTAGTGACAGTACAGGTCGTTTGGATTAGGACAATTCCAAAAAGCAGCGATAGCCCGGCCGCACAATCCCGTTGCCGCCCCGCATCGCCAACGATTTCCGACACGTGAGGAATACACCAATGCCAGCTTATCGTTCCAGAACCACGACCCACGGCCGCAACATGGCGGGTGCGCGCGGCCTTTGGCGCGCCACGGGCATGAAGGATTCGGATTTCGGCAAGCCGATCATTGCGGTGGTGAATTCCTTCACCCAGTTCGTGCCCGGCCACGTCCACCTCAAGGACCTCGGCCAGCTCGTCGCCCGCGAAATCGAAGCCGCCGGCGGCGTCGCCAAGGAGTTCAACACCATTGCCGTCGACGACGGTATCGCCATGGGCCATGACGGCATGCTCTATTCGTTGCCGTCTCGCGAACTGATCGCCGACAGCGTCGAATACATGGTCAATGCCCATTGCGCCGACGCCATGGTCTGCATCTCGAACTGCGACAAGATCACCCCCGGCATGCTGATGGCCTCGCTCCGCCTCAACATCCCCACGGTTTTCGTTTCCGGCGGCCCGATGGAAGCCGGCAAGGTTGTCCTGCACGGCAAGACCCACGCGCTCGATCTCGTCGACGCTATGGTCGCGGCCGCCGATGACAAGATCAGCGACGAAGACGTCAAGGTGATCGAGCGGTCTGCCTGTCCGACGTGTGGCTCTTGCTCGGGCATGTTCACCGCCAATTCCATGAACTGCCTGACGGAAGCGCTTGGCCTGTCACTGCCCGGCAACGGCTCGACGCTCGCAACGCATGCCGACCGCAAGCGCCTATTCGTCGAGGCTGGTCACCTGATCGTCGATCTTGCCCGCCGCTACTACGAGCAGGACGACGTCAAGGCTCTGCCGCGCACGATTGCCTCCAAGCAGGCCTTCGAGAACGCGATGGCGCTCGATATCGCCATGGGTGGCTCGACGAATACGGTTCTGCACATCCTGGCGGCCGCGCACGAAGGCGAGATCGATTTCACGATGGCCGACATCGACGCGCTGTCGCGCCGCGTTCCCTGCCTCTCCAAGGTCGCGCCGGCAAAGAACGACGTCCACATGGAAGACGTTCACCGTGCCGGCGGCATCATGTCGATCCTGGGCGAACTGGATAAGGGTGGCCTGCTCAACCGCGAATGCCCGACGGTCCATGCCGAAACGCTCGGCGATGCGATCGATCGTTGGGACATCACCCGCACCAACAGTGAGACCGTCCGCAAGTTCTATCGCGCAGCACCCGGCGGCGTCCCGACCCAGGTTGCCTTCAGCCAGGAGGCACGCTGGGACGAACTCGACATGGACCGTGAAAAGGGCGTTATCCGTTCTGTGGAGCATCCGTTCTCGAAGGATGGCGGCCTTGCGGTCCTCAAGGGTAACCTCGCGCTAGACGGCTGCATCGTGAAGACGGCGGGTGTCGATGAATCGATCCTGAAGTTCTCCGGTCCGGCCAAGGTTTACGAAAGCCAGGACGCGGCGGTGAAGGCCATCCTCTCGAACGAAGTCGGCGCCGGCGATGTCGTGGTTATCCGCTACGAAGGCCCGAAGGGCGGTCCCGGCATGCAGGAAATGCTCTATCCGACGAGCTACCTGAAGTCGAAGGGTCTCGGCAAGGCCTGCGCGCTGATCACCGACGGACGCTTCTCTGGCGGCACCTCCGGCCTTTCCATCGGTCACGTCTCGCCGGAAGCCGCAAACGGCGGCACGATCGGCCTGGTTCGTGAGGGCGACATGATCGACATCGACATCCCGAACCGCATCATCAGCCTGCGCGTCGATGACAAGGAGCTGGCGAACCGCCGCGCCGAGCAGGAGGAGAGCGGCTGGCGTCCAGCGGAACATCGCAAGCGCAACGTCACGACCGCGCTGAAGGCCTATGCGGCCTTCGCAACCAGCGCCGACCGCGGCGCGGTGCGCGACCTTGGCAGCCGCTAAGTCTCCGTATCAAAAGCGAATGTAAAATGGACCGGTCGCTAAAGCGGCCGGTTTATTTTTTTGTAGGTTTCGTCCAGCTGTTTCAGGCGCTCGTCATAGGCGGCCTTGATGCAGGCAGCGTCTGCGGCGCATTCCTGGCGCTTCTTCAGCCAGGCCGTTTGCTCATCCTGCAAGGTGCCGCGCGAGCCCATGGCCATCAGCCCGGACAGCAGATCGAAGGTCGTCACCATCTTCACATCGGCGTCGTTCAGTGCGCGGTTCTCGCAGATCACCTTTTCGTCCGGCTTCAACTCTTTGGCCTCGCAGTCGAAGCTCGCGGCATGGGAAGCACTGGCTAGGCCCGTGCAAAGGATAAATGTCGACAAAGGGAGAAGTGTGCCGCGGAAACGTCCCATGCATGAGTTCCTGTCCATTGCTGTTGGATCTGCGATGGGTAGATGATGCACACCATGGCTTCGGCAAGAACGGAGCCATCCGAGAAGGGCCGGTCGTAAGCTGCCATCCGTAGAGTCAGGATGTCTCCCATGGGTGACTATGATCTTCCTTTGCCTTTAGATATCAGTCGCATGGAACTCCTTCCTGAATCAGTTTGAGAGGCGTGATCAGCAGTTCGTGAGCTGCCTTGTTCTTCCATGCTTCCGCCCTCTTTCCTTTCTAGCGTCCGGCGCTACAACGTGTTCACAAGAGAATTTCAGAAGGACTCCCCATGCATGACCTGTTGAAGCGCGCCGCCCTGCCTCTCATGGCTATAGTGCTCGCGCTGCCGGTTTCCGCCAACGCTCAGACGGCCAAGACTGTGCCGCAAAACCAGATGGAAATGCAGCTTTCCTTTGCGCCGCTGGTCAAACAAACGTCCGGCGCTGTCGTGAACGTCTATGCGGAGAAGACGGTCCGCAGGCAGTCTCCCTTTGCCGGCGATCCCTTCTTCGAGGAGTTCTTCGGTCAGCAGATGCCGAACCGTAGCGAGAAGCAATCGTCGTTGGGATCCGGCGTCATCGTTGAAGCGAACGGAACGATCGTCACCAACAATCACGTCGTGGAAGGCGCCGATGATGTCAAGGTTGCGCTCTCCGACGGGCGGGAATTTCCGTGCAAGGTCGTCTTGAGGGATGACCGTGTCGATCTCGCGGTTCTCAAGGTCGATACGAAGGAAAGTTTCCCGACACTTCCGCTCGGCAATTCCGATGCCGTCGAAGTCGGCGATCTCGTGCTGGCGATCGGCAATCCCTTCGGTGTTGGCCAAACGGTCACGAGCGGCATCGTCTCGGCGCTGGCGCGCAATCAGGTCGTCAAGAACGAGTTCGGTTTCTTCATCCAGACCGACGCGTCGATCAACCCCGGAAATTCGGGCGGTGCGCTGATGAACATGAAGGGCGAGTTGATCGGCATCAACACGGCGATCTTTTCGCGCGGTGGCGGCTCGAACGGCATCGGCTTTGCCATCCCGGCCAATCTGGTCAAGGTGTTCCTTGCCTCGGCCGATGCCGGCGTAAAATCCTTCGAGCGCCCTTATGTCGGCGCCACGTTCGATGCGGTGACATCCGAGGTTGCCGAAGCGCTCGGGCTTAACAAGGCGCGGGGCGCGCTCGTCGTCAAGGTGACCGATGGCAGCCCGGCCGCAAAAGCCGGATTGAAGGCAGGTCAAGTCGTGACCGCCGTCGATGGCATTGCGGTCGAGCACCCGGATGCGCTTCTCTATCGCCTGACAACGGCAGGGCTTGGCAAATCGGTCCAATTGACCGTGCTTGAGAACGGCCACGAGCAGCAGATCCCGCTGGCGCTCGCCAGAGCGCCCGAGACGGCACCACGCGATCAACGCACGATTGGAGGCCGCACGCCCTTTACCGGCGCCGTGGTCGAAAACCTGTCGCCTCGCGTCGCCGATGAGCTTCGTATGCCGTCCGAATCCACCGGCGTCGTTGTTTCCGAGGTGAAAGAGGATTCCCTTGCCGCTCGCCTCGGCTTTGAGCCGAAGGACATCATCATTTCGATTAATGGCGCGGAAGTGAAAACCACGAAGGAGCTTGCCGGGATCGCTGACGAGGATCCGAGCTTCTGGCGCGTCGAGATCGAGCGCGACGGCCAACGCATTAGACAGTTCTTCCGATGAGTGACGATCTATTTGCACCGCGTATTCCCGAGGAGGTCGCCAATCGGCGGCCTCTTGCCGATCGCCTGCGGCCACGCACGCTTTCGGAAGTGACCGGTCAGGAGCATCTGACCGGCGAGGATGGCGTATTGCGGCGCATGATCGAGAGCGGTTCGCTCGGCTCGATGATTTTCTGGGGGCCGCCCGGGACCGGCAAGACGACCGTCGCCCGATTGCTGTCGGGCGAAGCTGGCCTGGCATTCGAGCAGATCTCGGCCATCTTTTCCGGTGTGGCGGATCTCAAGAAGGTATTCGAAGCTGCGCGCCTGCGGCGGATGGACGGCCGGCAGACGCTGCTCTTTGTCGACGAGATCCATCGATTCAACAGGGCACAGCAGGATAGCTTCCTCCCTGTCATGGAAGACGGCACCGTTATTCTCGTCGGCGCCACTACGGAGAACCCGTCGTTCGAACTCAACGCGGCTTTGCTGTCGCGTGCACGCGTGCTGACCTTCAAGTCGCACGACGATGAAAGCCTTGAGGAGTTGCTGAAGCGTACCGAAGCGGCGGAGGGCAAAGCGCTGCCGCTGACGGACGATGCGCGTGCAAGTCTGTTGCGAATGGCGGACGGTGACGGACGCGCCGTGCTGACACTTGCGGAGGAAGTATGGCGCGCTGCGCGCGAGAAAGAGACCTTCGACACGGAAGGCCTGACGCGCATCGTGCAGCGCCGCGCTCCCGTCTATGACAAGGCCCAGGACGGGCATTACAATCTCATCTCCGCACTGCATAAATCCGTTCGCGGTTCCGATCCCGATGCCGCGCTTTACTATCTCGCCCGCATGTTCGACGCCGGCGAGGATCCGCTCTATCTCGGTCGGCGCCTGGTTCGTATGGCTGTCGAAGACATAGGCCTCGCCGATCCGCAGGCGCTGGTAATCTGCAATGCCGCGAAGGATGCCTATGACTACCTCGGTTCGCCTGAGGGCGAACTGGCGTTGGCGCAGGCCTGCGTCTATCTGGCTACCGCACCGAAGTCGAACGCCGTCTACACAGCCTTCAAGGCCGCGACGATGGCCGCCAAGCAGAATGGCTCTCTGCTGCCGCCGAAGCACATCCTGAATGCGCCGACGAAGCTGATGAAGGGTGAGGGCTACGGCGAGGGCTATCGCTACGATCACGACGAGCCGGATGCCTTTTCCGGCCAGGACTATTTCCCGGAAAAGATGGGCCGGCAGACCTTCTACGATCCGCCGGAGCGTGGTTTCGAGCGGGATATCCGCAAGCGTCTTGAATGGTGGGCGAAGCTCAGGAAAGAGCGCAACCAGCGTTGATCAGGATGCGCGCATCTGCCCTGCAGGGGCGACGACCTTGACGGCAGATTCCGCAAGACCGTGATGGCCTTCCATATCTACGACGAGATGCCAGTGGCCGCTCTCGGGAATGGAAAGACGGATGGGAGATTTCCGCGCGACGCCGCCGACATATTTGAAGTCGAGGACTTCAGTAAAGCGCTGATAGTTCGGCGACGTCATCAGACGTACATTCGCGACCGCGTTCAACGTCACCTCGATGATCGTCCCGGCGCGCTGCTCGTTGAGATCGTAGTGGGTAAAACGAAAATTCGGTTTCGGCATCGGTCTTCGGCGTGGCTGGTCTCGTGCCCGCACCATAGGCGCATTCCAGTTAAGGAAGCGTTCGCCATTGGCGGCGCGAAGCGAGCCAGCCGCCAATGGAGTCGACGTCAGTGGATTTCGCTATCGCTCCGGTCGAGCGCGCCGAACTGCAGGACGATGCCATCGGCGGCGCGGCAAATCTGCTCGGGATGATGGTCACACTCGTCGGCTGCGAAATGGCGTGCGGCGTGTTCGCTGATGAATACGCCTCCGACAAGCCCCCTTTGATCCTGCACGACCCAGCGACCATTTCGATCCTGACCGATGATGAAGCGTGCTGAACTCCGGCGTTGGAGGGGTTCAATTGCGGAAGCAGATTGAAGAGAGGGCATCGATTTTCCTTTCGAATTGGCTTCTGCCCCAACAGGGCAGTGCCACACGCATGAAATTAATGGCGCTCGCATGCGTCTTCCATTGGTTCGAGCTCGAGAAAATATAAAAATATCATATGGATAAAGCTACTTCGCGGGCGTCGGAGGCGCGCGCCAGCGCCTGCGATACCGACAGCTTTTCATCGGCATCGAGAGCCAGAAGCGGTAGACGGACCTCCGGATCGGTCTGCAGCAGAGTCTGCAAGGCGTGTTTGATCGCTGCGGGGTCGCCCTCGGCACCCAAGGCCGTTGTCAGCGGAGCGATCCGATCCTCGAGCAAGCGCGCAGCCGAGAGGTTGCCGCCGCGGGCCGCTTGTTGCAGCGATGCATACAAACGCGGGCACACGTTCGCACCGGCCGAGATGATGCCGCTGCCACCGGTGTTCAGAAACGAGAGGGCCGTTGCGTCGCGATCGGAAAGAAACAAGAGGCGTTGACGCCAGTCCGGCTGCAAGGCGCGTGCAGCGACGCTGCCGTCGGCAAGGAGCAAGCCGACGACTGATGGGATATTGGCGAGCGCAGCAAACGTCGGCGCGGTCATATCGATTGCCGTGCGCAGCGGGTTGTTTTCCACGATCAAGGGAATGGTCGTTGCTGCCGCAAGCTGAGTAAAGTGGCCGACAATCCCCTTTTGTCCCGGCTTCGAATAATAGGGCAGTGTCACAAGGGCCGCGCTTGCTCCCAGTTCTTCAGCGTCGCGCGTCAAGGCGATCGTGCTTGCCGTCGCATTCGTGCCGGTTGCGGCAATCACGGGAACACGCCCGCCGGCGACGCGGACGCAGGTAAGGATAACTGCGGCGCGCTCGCTTCTGGTGAGCGTCGATCCTTCCCCGGTCAGCGTGCAGACAGCAAGTCCGTCAACGCCACCGTGGATCTGTCGCTCTGCAAGTCGTTCCAGCGCGGAAAGGTCGAGCGCTCCGTCACGAAACGGCGTAACAAGCGCCGTCGTTGTGGCGCCGAGGCGCAATACTTTGTCTGCCGGCATGCTCTGCTCAATTGCCGCCTAGGATGACGTAGAGTTCGACTGCGGCAAGCATGATGCCGAACAGGATCAGCGTCTGCGCCGTACGTCGCTCGCGCATCTGTCGTTTCGGTGCAGGGCGGCGCGGGTGGGTGATCGGGGCATTCCGTAGCATGAAGTCTCGCATGGCCTTCAACCTTCGCATTTCACGGGAAGGCTAACGCCGTTCACGGTAGGAATTCCATTCGTGGGCAAATGCGCAGATATAGAAATCGCATAAGGGAGCGACCCGCCGAAGGCATTCACTCCGGAGAAAATTTCTGAAATTGCAGATGCTTATTGGAAAATCCCGATTCATCTTCTTAGGAACTTGATTCAACGTCCGAGGGGCCGAAGGCGAACCCAGGGTTGATCTCGTCGCCGAAACGCGAACAATATATCCCCCTTATCCGGGAGGAATGTCAGGACAATGGATG